>JAEAMF010000223.1_pt1 | contig 91602 bp, 64 predicted proteins | sample 8958721 | NCBI WGS metagenome assembly JAEAMF01 (sample SAMN16933255, study PRJNA681124) | bioreactor sludge metagenome | isolation source: anaerobic bioreactor treating anionic surfactant - SDBS | place: India: Bengaluru | collected 2019-02-28
CTGGGTCTGGCGCTGCGGGTAGAAGTACTGGGCGATCTTGCGCACGATGCGCACGATCTCGCGCTGCCAGGGCTCCAGCAGCGGGGCGTTCTTCTCGATGAAGTACAGCAGGTTTTCCTCGGGCTCCTTGGGAAAGCGCTCGCTGTGCTGCGCCGCGCTGTCCTTGCCCGGGCGGGCCGGCAGGGTGCGCCACAGCTCGTTGACCTGCTGCTGGGCATAGGCCTCGCGCTGCTCGCGCTCGGCCCGCTCGCGCGCCAGGCTTTTCTTGGAGGGGCGGCGGTAGCGGTCCACGCCCAGGTTGGACAGGGCATGGCAGGAGTCCAGCCATTGCTCCACCGTCGTCAGGCCGTGGCGCTCCTCGCACTGGGTGATGAAGTCGCGCGCATAGACCAGGTAGTCGATGATGCTGCCGGCATCCGTCCACATGCCGAACAGGTAGTTGTTCTTGAAGAAGCTGTTGTGGCCGTACGCCGCATGGGCGATCACCAGGGCCTGCATGGCCGTGGTGTTCTCCTCCATCAGATAGCTGATGCAGGGATTGGAGTTGATGACGATCTCGTAGGCCAGGCCCATGTGGCCGCGCCGGTAGCGCCGCTCGGTCGCCATGTATTCCTTGCCGTAGCTCCAGTGGCGGTAGCCCACGGGCATGCCCACGCTGGCGTAGGCGTCCATCATCTGCTCGGCCGAGATCACTTCCAGCTGGTTGGGATAGGTGTCCAGGCCGTAGCGTTCGGCGGCGGCCGCAATCGCTGCGTGATAGCGTTCGATGAGCTCGAAGGTCCAGTCGCTGGGATCGGGCAGAGGCTCGGCCGGCCGCTCCCCCGCCGGCAGCGGCGCGGAGGGCACGATGCGCTGGGCCCGTTCGCTGGCCAGATGGGATTTCCACTGCGGCGTGGCATGGCGGGGCGCCAGCACGGGATAGTGAGAGAGGTTCATACCGATACCCCCTCTTTCTTGAACAGGTCGCGGAACACGGGGTAGATCTCGCTGGCGTCCGACACCTTGCGCATGGCGAAATGCGAGAACAGCGGCAGCACCTGGCTGTACTCCTGCCACAGGCTCTGCTCTTCCTGCACCACCTGCACATAGGCGAAGTAGCGCACCAGCGGCAGGATCTTGTCGACCAGCAGGTTGCGGCAGTTGGAGCCGTCGTCGCCGAAGTTGTCGCCATCGCTGGCCTGGGCCACGTAGATGTTCCAGTCCCCGGACGGGTAGCGCGCGCGCATGATCTGGTCCAGCAGCACCAGCGCACTGCTGACCACCGTGCCGCCGCTTTCCTGGGAGTGGAAGAACTCGTCCTCGCTGACCTCGGCCGCCTGCGTGTGGTGGCGGATGAAGACGATGTCGATCTTCTCGTAGTGCCGCGTCAGGAACAGGTACAGCAGGATGAAGAAGCGCTTGGCCAGGTCCTTGCGGTCCTGGTCCATGGAGCCCGACACATCCATCACGCAGAACATCACGGCCTGGCTGATGGGCGCAGGCACGCGCGTGCGGTTGCGAAACCGCAGGTCGATGGGGTCGAGAAAGGCCACCGTGCCCATGCGCAGCTTCAGCGCATCGATGCGCTGCTGCAGCTCGGCCGCCGCCTCGCTGGTGCCATCGTCCTGCGCCAGCAGCGCTTGCAGCTGCTCCTCCAGTGCCTTGAGTTCGCGGTGCGGCGCCTTGGTCAGCGCAATGCGCCGGCCCAGGGCGCCGCGCATGGTACGCAGCAGCGCCAGGTTGTGCGGCGTGCCGTCATGGCTGTAGCCGGCGCGGCGCGTCTTGTACTGCATGGTGTTGCCGATGTGGGTGCGCAGCAGGCGCGGCAGGGCCAGGTCTTCAAAGAACAGTTCCATGAACTCTTCCTTGGTCAGGGTGAAGGTGAAGTCGTCCTCGCCCTCGCCGCTGTCGCTGGCCTGGGAGCCACCGCCGCCGGCGCCGCCCTGCGGCCGGGCAATGCGGTCGCCGCGCACATGCTCGGTGTTGCCCGGGTGCACCGTGTCATGGACGCCGCCCTGCCCGTGGTGGAACACGGGCTCGCGGATGTCCTTGCGCGGGATGGAGACGCTCTCGGACTCCTCCATGTGGCGGATGCCGCGCTTGTCCACCGCGCGGCGCACCGCCTCGGCGATCTGCGCCTTGTAGCGGCGCACGAAGCGCTCGCGGTTGCCCACCGACTTGTTCTTGCCGGCCAGCCTGCGATCGATGATTTGCAATGCCATCTGTTCCCCCCAGCCCGGGCGCGCCGAAGGGCGGCGCACCCACCCGTCAGTTGCTCTTGCGAACGCGCAGATACCACTCGCACAGCAGGCGCACCTGCTTGGACGTATAGCCCTTGGCCTCCATGCGGGTGACAAAGTCCTCGTGCTTGCGGGCATCCTCGGCACTGGCCTTGGCGTTGAAGCTGATCACGGGCAGCAGCTCCTCGGTATTGGAGAACATCTTCTTCTCGATCACCACGCGCAGCTTCTCGTAGCTGGTCCAGCTGGGGTTCTTGCCCTGGTTGTTGGCCCGCGCGCGCAGCACGAAGTTGACGATCTCGTTGCGGAAGTCCTTGGCATTGGCGATGCCCGCGGGCTTCTCGACCTTCTCCATCTCGGCGTTGAGCGCGTTGCGGTCGAAGGCCTCGCCGGTATCGTTGTCGCGGTACTCGCTGTCCTGTATCCAGTAGTCGGCGTAGGTGACGTAGCGGTCGAAGATGTTCTGGCCGTACTCGCTGTAGCTCTCCAGATAGGCGGTCTGGATTTCCTTGCCGATGAACTCGGCATAGTGCGGCGACAGGTATTCCTTGATGTAGCTGGTGTACTTGGTCTCCAGCTCGGCAGGGAACTGCTCGCGCTCGATCTGCTGCTCCAGCACATACATCAGGTGCACCGGGTTGGCCGCCACCTCGGTGCTGTCGTAGTTGAAGACCTTGGACAGGATCTTGAACGCGAAGCGCGTGGAGATGCCCGACATGCCCTCGTCCACGCCCGCATAGTCGCGATACTCCTGGAAGCTCTTGGCGCGCGGGTCCGTGTCCTTGAGGCTCTCGCCGTCATAGACCTGCATCTTGCTGAAGATGCTGGAGTTCTCGGGCTCCTTCAGCCGCGTGAGCACGGCGAACTGGGCCATCATCTTGAGCGTGCCGGGCGCGCACACGGCGCTGGCCAGCGACGACTCGCGGATCAGCTTCTCGTAGATGCGCACCTCCTCGGAAACGCGCAGGCAGTACGGCACCTTGACGATGTAGACCCGGTCCAGGAAGGCCTCGTTGTTGCGGTTGTTGCGGAAGGCCTTCCACTCGCTCTCGTTGCTGTGGGCCAGCACCATGCCGTCGAAGGGAATGGCGCCAAAGCCTTCCGTGCCCTTGTAGTTGCTCTCCTGCGTGGCCGTCAGCAGCGGGTGCAGCACCTTGATGGGCGCCTTGAACATTTCCACGAACTCCAGCAGGCCCTGGTTGGCCAGGCACAGGCCGCCCGAGTAGCTGTAGGCGTCGGTGTCGTCCTGGGCAAAGTTTTCCAGCTTGCGGATGTCCACCTTGCCCACCAGGCTGGAGATGTCCTGGTTGTTCTCGTCGCCCGGCTCGGTCTTGGCAATGCCCACCTGCCTGGAGATGCTGGGATAGCGCTTGACCACGCGGAACTGGCGGATGTCGCCGCCCAACTCCTCCAGGCGCTTGACGGCCCAGGGCGACAGCACATGGTTGAGGCAGCGCCGGGGAATGCCGAACTGCTCCTCCAGCAGCGGCCCGTCCTCCACGGGGTCGAACAGGCCCAGCGGCGACTCGTTCACGGGCGAGCCCTTGAGCGCGTAGAACGGCACCTTCTGCATCAGGTATTTGAGGCGCTCGGCGATGGAGCTCTTGCCACCGCCCACGGGGCCCAGCAGATAGAGGATCTGCTTGCGCTCTTCCAGACCCTGGGCCGCATGGCGGAAGAAGCTCACCACCTGCTCGATGGAGTCTTCCATGCCGTAGAACTCGGCGAAGGCCGGATAGCGCCGGATGACCTTGTTGGCAAACAGCCGCGACAGGCGCGGATCATTGCGCGTGTCCACCATTTCGGGTTCGCCTATGGCCGCCAGCATGCGCTGGGCGGCGCCCTCGTAGGCCATGGGATCGCGCTGGCACAGGGCGAGAAATTCGTCCAGCGACATCTCTTCTTCGCGAAGGCGAACGTAACGTGCAGCCGAGTTGCTGATGACATCCATACGACCTCTCCCGGCGGCACCCGAGGGCGAACAGTGCCGCGAAGTTGCAAGGCATTCGCTACCGTGTGGAACTGTTGTAGCACCTTGCATCGGCTTTGAATAGCTCATACGTCCCACATGTCTGCATTGCGCGCGAGGTCACAATGTCAGGTTCCTGGACTACCCCGCTTTTTGCGGCGCCGGGACAGGGGCTTGAGCCAGCCGGGCCTGCAGCAAGGCCCGTGAATACAGCGCCTCACGCTCCCACTTTTGACAAATGATAGTCCGCACTCACACAGCGGCACAGGCCCGAATTCAGAACCGATGTCTCCTGCCGACAACCCCCTACTTGCCGCCGGTCGCCCATCGCGCAAACTGGCTGCCGTCACGCCGATGCACCTGCTGTGGGCCCTGTGCCTGCTGCTCGCCCTGCTGGCACCGGGCCTGGCCAAGGCCGCACCGGCAGCAGGCCCTTTGGGTGCCTTGCAGGGCACCCTGGGCGGCGGCTCCGCGTCCGACAAGGAACGAAGCAACGCCATTCAGACCCAGCTCGATGCCGCCGCCTCGGCCACAAAGGAAGCCGATGCGCTGGCCCAGGAACTGGACCGCATGCGCGCCAGGGCACGCACGCCCGTGCCGGCCCTGCCCGCGCCGCTGAGCGACGAGCAGCTGGGCAGCCTGTTCGATCGCTGGAAGGAACGCGTTCCCGCCAACGCCAGCCAGGAAGTGCTGGAACGCCTGCTGGCCGATGAGCGCGATGCCATTGCCGCCCTCAAGGCCGGCATCGAGAAATCCGCGGCCGACCAGGCCAATCTGGTGTCCCAGCCCGGCCCGGGGCGGATCGATCTGTCCATCCTGCAGCAGCGCGCCCAGGAAAACGCCGAGCCCGTGACCGCCGAGCCCGGCGAAGCCCCCGACCTCACCCAGGCACGCCAGGCAAGGCGCAGCGCAGAGCACCGCCGCGCCCTGCTGGAGCTGGCGCTGCGCCAGGAAGAGCAGTCCACCATCGAAGCCCGCCAGCGCCTGCTGGCCGCCCAGTTGCAGGCCCAGCGCCGCGAGCTGCTGGAGCGCATGCCGCGCGCCGCCTGGCTGACCCAGCGCATTGCCGAGCGCAGCCGCCAGCAGCTGGAGCAGCAGGTGCAGGAGATGGAGCTGGCCGCCCAGCACGCTTCCGCCGCCGATCCCGCCATACGCGACCTGGCCCAGCGCAATGCGGCGCTGGCCGCGCAGATCCTCAAGAACTCCAATGAACTGGCGCAGGAGCGCAAGACCCTGGCCAATGACGAATATGTGCGTGACCAGTTGAGCGCCACGCTGCGCGACACCCAGGCACGCCTGCGGCTGGGCGGTGGCAGCGCGGCCGTGGGCCAGTGGCTGTGGCAGCAGCGCGTGGAGCTGTCCTCCGGCAGCACCATGCAGGCCAGGCACCGGGCCGTGCAGCGCCAGCTGGCCGAGCTGCGCCTGACACTGTTCAACTCCAGCAAATGGCGCCAGAACCCCGGCGCGGACACGGCGGCGCAAGCCCCGGCCGACGCTGCGGATGCAGGCGGCGTGGCGGCACCGGAGCCGGCCGCCAACGCCACGGTATCGGCCCAGCAGACCGCTTTGCTGGCCCGGCAGGTGGCACTCACCGACCAACTGCAGCCGGTGTTGCTGCGCCGCATCGCCGTGCTGGAGCAGACCGACGACGCGCTGCGCGCGGCCCTGCGCAGCGGCAATGAGTTGCGCCAGGTGCTGGACAAGGAGCTGCTGTGGTTCCCCAGCCACCGCCCCATGGACCGTACTTGGCTCAGCGAGTGGCAGGCGCTGGAGCAGGACATCGAAGGCAGCAGCTCCCCCTGGAAAACCGCGCGCGCCCTGGCCGCCAGCATCTGGAACGATCCCTGGGCCTTTGGCGCCGTCGGCCTGATCGTGGCCCTGCTGCTGGGCCTGCGCCGCTACGCGCTGCGCCAGCTGCAGTCCATCGCCGTGCGCGTGGGCGACTTCATGCGCGACCACTTCGGGCTGAGCCTGCTGGCGCTGGGCTGGAGCCTGCTCTACACCTTGCCCTGGAGCTTTGCGGCCGCGGCGCTGGGCAGCCTGCTGCAAGGCCCCGAAACCGTGGGCACGGCGCTGGAGCCGCTGGGCGCCACCCTGGTCCAGCTCAGCGATTTCATCTTCGTGGCCACCTTGCTCAACGCCCTGTTCTGCCCGGGCGGGCTGGCACTGGCCCACTTCGGCTGGCCGGCTGCTCGCGTGCAGATGCTGCGCCAGATGGTGCGCCGCGCCGCCTGGCTGATCGTGCCTGCCGAACTGCTGGGCGGCCTGGCCTTCTACAGCCATGACAACCACGCCATCAGCACCTGGGGGCGCATCTCCATCCTCATGCTGTCGCTGGGCCTGGCCTGGATGGCCTGGCTGTACTTTCGCCGTGTCATGCAGCAAAAGCGGCCCGGCATCCACTGGGGCCAGATCGTCAGCGTGGTGCTGATGCTCATACTCAGCGCGCTGGCCGTGGGCATCGTGCTCGGCTATGTCTACACGGCCACCGAAGTCATCCAGGCCCTGATGGCCAGCTTCGTGTTCCTGGGCGCGGTCGAGGTCGTGGTCAACCTGCTGCGGCGCTGGCTGCTGCTGGGCGAGCGGCGCCTGGCGCTGAACCGGCTGCGCGAAGCCGCCAGGCTGGCCCAGAGCGGCTCGGGCGTGGACACCGGCAAGGCACCCACCGACGAAGCCACCCAGATGGCCCTGGTCACCGTGGGCGCCCAGGCGCACCGGCTGCTGGGCCTGCTGCAGCAGGTGCTGGTCGTGCTGACCCTGGTCTACGCCTGGCTGCCCGTGCTGCCTGCGCTGCTGCGCTCCGAAGGCGTGGTGCTCTGGTACACCACCAACACCGGCGCCGACGGCATCGCGCATGCCGCCCCCGTGAGCCTGATGGATGCGCTGCTGGGCGTGATGATCCTGCTGCTGACCTTCAGCTTTGCACGCAACCTGCCGGGCCTGCTGGAAGTGACGTTGTCGGCCTCCAACCGCATCAGCAGCTCCGCGCGCTACACCCTGGCCACGCTGGCGCGCTACGCCATCACCATCGCGGGCACGGTCAGCGCCTTCACGCTGCTGGGCCTGCGCTGGGGCCAGCTGCAGTGGATGGTGGCGGCGCTCACCGTGGGCCTAGGCTTCGGCCTGCAGGAGATCTTCGCCAACTTCGTCTCGGGCCTGATCCTGCTGGTGGAGCGGCCCTTCCGCGTGGGCGATGTCATCACCATCGACACCCTCACCGGCACCGTCACGCGCATCCGCACGCGGGCCACCACGGTGCTGGACTTCGACAACAAGGAAATCGTCATCCCCAACAAGACCTTCATCACCGGCCAGGTGACGAACTGGACCTTGAGCGACGACGTGACCCGCCTGGTGATCGACGTGCCCGTGGCCCACGGCAACGACCCCGAGCAGGTGCGCGACATGCTGCTGGACATTGCCAGGGAGCACCCCCAGGTGCTGCGCGAGCCCGAGCCCAACTGCTGGTTCATGGCGCTGGAAGGCAACGGCCAGCGCTTCGAGCTGCGCGCCTACGTGGGCAAGGTCGAAGACCGCCTGCCCGTGCGCCACGACCTCAACCGCCGCGTCAACGACCGGCTCAAGGACGCTGGCATTGCCGTGGCCTTCCCGCAGCTGGACCTGCATGTGCGCAACATGCCGGCCCATGCCCCGGCCCATGCACCGGGGCAGGCATCTGGGCAAACCCCACCCCATCCGACGGCATGAGGCCGGCAAGTCCCCCGGTTCCACGCGCACAGCGCGGCATGGCCGCGCTCGCGGTCAGAACACTTCCCAGTTCTCGTCCACACGCTCGCCCGCATGGCGCAGCGGGGTGACCTTGGCAGGCGCTGCAGCAACCCTGGGTGCCGCTGGGGACGCCTTCGTCCGCTGGCCGCCCTTGCTGCCTGAGGCGGCTGGCGCTGGCGCCTGGGCCGGTGAGGACGCGGGCAGGGACACGGACGAGGACACCCCGTCCAGCTTGAACAGACTGACCAGATCGACCAGCCTAGCAGCCTGCGCGTTCAAGCTTGCGGCAGCCGCCGCCGATTCCTCGACCAGGGCCGCATTCTGCTGCGTGACCTGGTCGAGCTGAACGACGGCATCGCCCACCTGCGCCACACCGTCGGCCTGCTCGGCCGTGGCCGCGCCTATTTCGCCGATCAGGTCGGCCACCTGCTGCGCCTGGCGGACGATGTCCTGCATCGCGGAACCTGCCTCGCCCACCAGACCGGAGCCTTCATCCACCTTGGACACGCTCTCGCCTATCAGGGCCTTGATCTCCTTGGCTGCCCCAGCGCTGCGCTGGGCCAGGCTGCGCACTTCGGATGCCACCACGGCAAAGCCGCGCCCCTGCTCGCCCGCCCGTGCTGCCTCCACGGCGGCATTGAGCGCCAGGATGTTGGTCTGGAAGGCAATGGAGTCGATCACGCCGATGATGTCCTCGATCTTCCGGGAACTCGCGGTGATCTGCTCCATGGTGGCCACAACGCGGTCCACGATCTTGCCGCCGCCAGTGGCGGCCTGGCTCGACGAAGCGGCCAGCTGGGTGGCCGTGCGCACTGTATCGGCATTGAGCTTGACGGTGGCGTTCATCTCCTCCATGGAGGCGGCGGTCTGCTCCAGATTGCTGGCCTGCTCCTCCGTGCGCTGGCTCAGGTCGGCATTGCCCGATGCGATCTGGCTGGCGCCGGTCGCGATGGATTCGCTGCTTTGCCGCACATCGGCGACCACGCGCGCCAGACCGGCCCGCATGTCCTCCATGGCGCGCAGCAGGCTGGAGGTGTCGCCGGGCGTCAATTGCACCCGCACGGACAAATCGCCCTGCGCGATCTGGCGCGCCACCCCGGCGGCATAGGAGGGCTCTCCGCCCAGCTGCTGCTTGACCGTCCTGGTGATCATCCAGGCCACCAGAGAGCCCAGCGCGGCGGCCAGCAGCGTCAGCACCAGCATGGCCACGCCGTCTTCGGCCACGCTGCGCAGGGAGCCGTCCACCGTGGCCTGCGTCTGTGCCTTCTGGTAATCGACCAGTGCCTCGACCGCATCGAAATAGGTCGTCTGCAAGGAGCGCAGGCGCCCCATGATCAGATCCCTGGCGGCATCGCCCTGGTTGGCCAGGCCCAGGTCACCGGCCTGGCGCATGGTTTCCACGAAAGGCTGGCGCGCCTGCCTGATGTCGGCAAAGAGCCGGCGTGCCTGCTCGGTCTGCAGGCGCTGGTCCAGCTCCTTCATGACCAGGCCGTTCCTGGCGACCACCTCATCCAGCCGGCGGCTCTCCTCGGCCATCTGCGCCGGATCGGTGATCAGCGCCAGATTGCGCACCACCCGCGCCGACACATTGGCGTTGTCCTTGAGCGATTGCAGCCGGGCCAGATTGCCCATGCGGTCCTCAGCCAAAACACGCAACTGCTCCCCCTGATCGTGCAGCTTCATCCAGCCGAAGCCGGCCACGCACACGCAGACCACGATCACCGCAAGGAAACCCATGCCCAGCATGGTTCCCAACTTCATACGCCTCAGAAAACCCACGTCGCTCTCCCTCGAACCACCTACGCAAACCGGCCAGACTGCTGGCACGGAAGAAACACATCCGGGAACAAATTTGACAATTTGAATCAGTCGCATCGCCTTCCCAAACCCTGCTCATCCGGTAGGACAGCGCCTTGCCGACATGCAGGCATCGGGTTGTCAGCGATTGCCAGAACCCGTCATTTCGCGCTTGATGGCCATGCTTCAATCCACGCGCCCGCACGGGGCGCGACGAGTCTGGTGCACCAGCGTCGGGTCCTGCGTGATGTTTCAATCCACGCGCCCGCACGGGGCGCGACGTCAGACAGGGATCGAGCGACACGATCCAACTTATAGTTTCAATCCACGCGCCCGCACGGGGCGCGACGGAATACTGACGGCACGTCCGCCAACATTCAAAGTTTCAATCCACGCGCCCGCACGGGGCGCGACGCCCAGCATGCGTCCGCCACGCACACGTACTCCGTGTTTCAATCCACGCGCCCGCACGGGGCGCGACACCCGGCGCAACCTGGTTGTGTCGCGCTGGGTTGTTTCAATCCACGCGCCCGCACGGGGCGCGACGATCTCACTGGCCAAGTTGGCGACGCTGGTGCTGTTTCAATCCACGCGCCCGCACGGGGCGCGACGGCATGCTTATAACCCAGCCGCACCACTGCAAAAAAAGCTTCGCCATCGCGAACCTGCGCGCTCTGTCACGGAAAAACGGCAAGGACCACGACAGACGCAGTGATGCCTCAACAAAAACAACGGCTTGCAGAAATGCGAACCTCGGGGGAGGACAAAGGTCACTTGGGGTTCGCGGGACGCGAGCTGGTGCGGCCAACTGCGGCCGGGGCACGCGGTGACTGGGTGCCCACAAAAAAGCGGCCTTTCAGCCGCTCTTCATCAGCATGCGCAGCCGCAAGCCAATCAGCTACCAGCCACCTTCATGCGGTTGATCAGGATAGAGCCCACGGTCTTGGCGCCGTAGTTGTAGGCATCCGCGCCCACGGCCTCGATGCCCTTGAGCATGTCCTTGAGGTTGCCGGCGATGGTGATCTCATGCACGGGGAAGGCGATTTCGCCGTTTTCCACCCAGAAGCCGCTGACGCCGCGCGAGTAGTCGCCGGTCACGTAGTTCACGCCCTGGCCCATGAGTTCGATCACGAACAGGCCCGTGCCCAGCTTCTTGAGCATGGCGGGCAGGTCGTCGCCGGCCTTGGTGCGGCGCGAGGTCATGACCAGGTTGTGCGATCCGCCGGCATTGCCGGTGGTCTTCATGCCCAGCTTGCGTGCCGAGTAGCTGGACAGGAAGTAGCCCTCGACGCGGCCGGCATCCACCACCTTGCGGGCCTGCACGCGCACGCCTTCCTCGTCGAAGGGCGAGCTGCCCTTGCCGCCGAGGATGAAGGGGTCTTCCGTGATGTCGATGTGCTTGGGGAAGACGGGCTTGCCCAGCGAGTCGAGCAGGAAGGTGCTGCGGCGGTACAGCGCGCCGCCGCTGACGGCCTGCACGAAGCTGCCCAGCAGGCCGGCGGCCAGCGTGGACTCGAACAGCACCGGGCATTCGGTGGTCGGGATCTTGCGGCTGCCCAGGCGGCTCAGGGCGCGCTGGGCGGCGTAGCGGCCCACGGCTTCGGGCGAGGCCAGGTCGGCCGCGTTGCGCATAGAGCTGTACCAGGCATCGCGCTGCATCTCGCCATTGCGGCCGGGCAGCGATGCGATGGGCGCCACCGACAGGCTGTGGCGCGAGCTGGCGTAGCCGCCACGGAAACCATTGGTATGGGCGCTGAAGAAATGGCTTTGCTGGGCCGAGACACCAGCGCCTTCGCTGTTGGTGATGCGCTTGTGCGTGCCCAGGGCAGCTTCTTCGCACTGCAGCGCCAGCTGCGCCGCAGCCTCGCTGGTCAGCTCCCAGGGGTGGAACAGCTGCAGGTCGCGGTGGGTGCCGGGCGGGGCGATGTCGGCCGCATCGGGCAGGCCGGCCATGGGATCTTCGGCCGTGAAGCGTGCGATGTCGTAGGCGGCCTGCACGGTCTGCTGGATGGCGGCATCCGAGAAGTCCGAGGTGCTGGCGTTGCCTCGGCGGTTGCCCAGGTAGACGGTCACGCCCAGCGACTTGTCGCGGTTGCGCTCCACGGTCTCCAGCGCCCCCTTGCGCACACTCACGCTCAGGCCGCAGCCCTCGGAAGCCTCGGCTCCGGCGTCGGTGGCGCCGAGCTTCTTGGCGTGGACCAGGGCACGGTCCACCAGGTCTTCAAAAAACGGTTGGCTGTAGCTGAAGCCGGAATCAGCCTGCGGTTTGGCGGTGCTTGCCGCGCGGGGACGGGGTTTTTTCATAGCGGCGGCTATGATAGCCGCCACTGCAGCGCCCTCCGCGCCGCCACTGTATTTGTCCCCTACCCCATGTCACGCAAACCCAAAAAAGGCTACTACGTCAAAGGTCACTTCGTTGCCGAAGGCAGCGAACTCGACCTGCAGCTCAAGGCCGAACTCAAAGGCACCCCCGACTCCAGCAAGACGGATCTCAAGCGCGAGTCCGACGCCTTGCAGGACCTCGGCAAGGATTTGCTGACGCTGCGCTCCGACCTGTTCAAGCGCCTGCAATTGCCCGACCAGCTGGCCGATGCCCTGGCCGAGGCCAAGCGCATCACCAATTTCGAAGGCAAGCGCCGCCAGATGCAGTACGTCGGCAAGCTCATGCGCAAGCTGGACGAGACCGAGATCGCCGCCGTGCGCGCGGCACTGGACGAGCAGCACAACGGCTCGGCCGCCGAGAAGATGGCCCTGCATGCGGCCGAGCAATGGCGCGACCGCCTGATTGCCGAGGAATCGGCCCTGTCCATCTGGCTGGACCATTTCCCCGACACAGACACCCAGCAGCTGCGCGCCCTGATCCGCCAGGCCCGCAAGGACATGCCGGGCGCCCATGAGGCCAATGTGCAGGAATCCACCGGCCTGGCCCAGCGCAAGGGCCGCGCCTACCGCGATCTGTTCCAGTTGGTGCGCCAGCAGTTGGGCGGCACGGGCCGCGAGACAGCCGAGGACGGTGACGGCGCTGGCGAGGAAGCTGACGATGAGTGAGCCCGTCCATGACGCCGTGCGCATCGGCATCGTTTCGATCAGCGACCGTGCCAGCAGCGGCGTCTATGAGGACAAGGGCCTGCCGGCCCTGCAGGACTGGCTCACCCGCGCGCTCAGGAACCCCATCACGTTCGAGCCGCGCCTGATCCCCGACGAGCAGGCCGGCATCAGCGCCGCGCTGATCGAGCTGGTCGATGCCGGCTGCTGCCTGGTGCTGACCACGGGCGGCACCGGCCCTGCCCCGCGCGATGTCACGCCCGAAGCCACGCTGGCCGTGGCCGACAAGGAAATGCCGGGCTTTGGCGAGCAGATGCGCCAGATCAGCCTGGCCTTTGTGCCCACGGCGATCCTGTCGCGCCAGGTGGCGGTGATCCGTGGCAAGAGCCTGATCATCAACCTGCCGGGCCAGCCCAAGGCCATTGCCGAAACCCTGGAAGGTCTGAAGAACCCCGATGGCACGCAAAAGGTCAACGGCATCTTTGCGGCCGTGCCCTATTGCGTGGACCTGATCGGCGGGCCCTATCTGGAAACGGACGACAGCGTCTGCAAGGCGTTCCGCCCCAAGAGCGCAGTGCGCACCGCGCGACCTGCGGCCTGAGCGCGCGGACACGGCAATCGACAAGCAGCCTACGGGCTGCTTTTTATTTTTTCAGCCCCTTGAACCAGCGCTGAATCCGGGCCCGCAATTGCCGTTTGCCGTCATCACCCAACGGCATGCTGCTTGCCAGTTTCAGTGCCGCATCGACCTGTACATGGCTATGCTCCATCAGTGCCATGCAAAACACCCGGTCCTTGTCGCGCCCCGCCTGGGCCTTGGAGAGAAAGAGATCCAGCACATCAAGGCAATAGCCGACGCGATCGTTGGTATTGCCGTTCTGGATACGGTGCAGCCGGTTTTGCCAGCCTGAGGCAAGCACTGCCGTGTCCGGGCCCACGCCCTGCGCGTAGTAGCCATTGGACTCGTGGAAGCGAGAGCCTTCGCCAATGGATCCGTCGATCCGGTCCGCCAGATCCGGAGCGTTGAGCGGATAGATGTCCGCCTCTGCGGACATCTTGAAAACCGGCTCGGGATACGGGATGGAGCCCAGGATTGCCTGACTTCCCACGATGACGAATTCATACTCATTCGTCACATCCCCGCTCGCACGAATGATGTGCTCAAGATCCTCTCGGTTCATAGGCCCGCCCTGTATCTCCCAATGCAACGCCCCGCTTGAGATCCCCCACCTGCGCCAGTATCTGCTGGCGCACCTGTTCGGGCAGCACCGATGTCAGGGGCGAGGCCTGGCGCAGTTCCTGGGCCCTTCGCGTGCGGGCCAGGATGCTGCGCCAGCGGCCATTTTGTAAGACATCCTGCCACTGCCTCCACAGGCTGGCGGAATGCGAATCCCCCTGGCTCAACCACCTCTCCAACGTGTCCTGTGCCTGCTGCAGCAATGCCGGGTCAGATCGCACAAGGCGCACGGCTTCTTCATGCAATGCGAGGCTTTGCAGATCCTGCACTTCATGGCGCGCATCCTGCGCACGCACCAGAACCTGTACGACGGGCCTGGCATGGCGCGAACGGGCTGCGGCAGTTCCTGCGGGCGCGGGCTGCATGGCGTCGCCCGCCAGCAATGCCAATTCTCCCCCTATGCCCAGTTCCAACATGACTCGCAGGTACGTGCCCATGGATGGCCCGGGATCGCCGGACTCGACTGCAGCGAGCGTGCTGCGGGATATGCCTACGCGCGAGGCCATCTCGACCGTGCCCAGCCCCTGCTCCTTGCGCAGACGCTTGAGCCGGTCACCGAACTGCAAAAGCAGTTGGCGCTGAAGAAGGGTGGACTTTTCTGGCGTTTTCATTTGTCCATTATTCTAAGCAAAACCTGAATTTTTGATTGTTTTTCTAGACAAATTAATTCAAGTCCAGTGCTTTCGCATTCCCAGGTCAAGGAACGGAAAAGCAGGTCCTGACGCGCGCACAAGCCACGGCCGGGATACGCAGCGCATGGCGATCAATCAACGGGCCGGCCACGTTGCAAGGATGAGCGGCTGTACTGTCGCACCGGGGCCACCAAGCCCGTGCTTGCCCCAATGCGGCAGGCCCCTGTCCCTGCCAGCATGGAATCACCCGGCCCCTGCGCAACAGCAGCGGGCTTTTTCCATCCAAAGCAAGGAGACTTCATGCAGCAACGCCCCAAGACATCGCTGATGACACCGCTGGCCCTGGCACTGTGCGCCGCCGCACTGGCAACGCCGGCCCTGGCGCAGCAGGACAAGGTTCGGATCGGCTTCATCACCGACATGTCCAGTCTCTATGCCGATGTCGAGGGCAAGAACGGCGCCGTGGCGATACAGATGGCCATCGACGACTACGGCGGCAAGCTGCTGGGCAAGCCCATCGAGCTGCTGACGGCCGACCACCAGAACAAGGCCGACATTGCCGCCAGCAAGGCGCGCGAGTGGATTGACACGCAGGGCATCAGCCTGGTGTTTGGCGGCACCAACTCGGCCACGGCCCTGTCCATGGCCAAGGTGGCGCAGGAGAAAAAGCGGGTCTTCATCGACAACGGCGCGGGCAGCTCGGCGCTGACCAACGAGCAGTGCAGTCCCTACACCGTGCACTACGCCTTCGACACCGTGGCCCTGGCCAAGGGTACGGGCGCGGCCGTGGTGGAGGCCGGAGGCAAGAGCTGGTACTTCGTGACCGCCGACTATGCCTTCGGCCATGCGCTGGAGGCCGATACCACCAAGATCATCGAGGCGCGCGGCGGCAAGGTGCTGGGCTCGGTCAAGACACCGCTGAACGCCAGCGATTTCTCCAGCTTCATGCTGCAGGCGCAGAACTCCAAGGCCCAGATCCTGGGCCTGGCCAATGCCGGTGGCGACACCATCAACTCCATCAAGGCCGCGCGCGAGTTCGGCGTGACCAAGGACATGAAGCTGGCCGGCCTGCTGGTGTTCTTCACCGACGTGCACAGCCTGGGCCTGAAGAACACGCAGGGCATGCAGTTCACCACCAGCTGGTACTGGGACATGAACGATGCCTCGCGCAAGTTCGCCGACGCCTTCATGGCCAAGACCCAGCGCCGCCCCAGCGAAATCCATGCAGCCGACTACTCGGCCACCATGAACTGGCTCAAGGCCGTGGAAAAGGCCGGCACGCTGGATGCCGACAAGGTCATGGCCACCTGGCGCGGCATGAAGATGGATGACTTCTTCGGCAGCGGCTACCTGCGCGAGGACGGCCGCTACGTGCACGACATGTACCTGATGGAAGTGAAATCCCCGGCCGAATCCAAGGGCACCTGGGACTACTACAAGCTGGTCAAGAAGCTGCCGGCCGAGCAGGTCTGGACCACCAAGGCCGAGAGCAAGTGCCAATATTGGCGGTAAACATCGCTCCCCCTGAGCGGCTTCGCCGCTTCCCCCAGAGGGGGACGACACCCTCGGGGCGGGGCGGCCCTTCCTCGGTGTCCCTGATTTGCGGCTGGGGGGTCAACATGTCCCCGCCATAAGACAGAGTTGCGAGGTTTCAGGCGTATCCCAGGCCTGCTCTCCACTGAATCTCCATGCCTTGGTCAATGCCGGGACATCGAACCGCGCCAGACTGGTAAGTTCGAGCATCTGGCGCGGCGCCGGGCAGGGACTGTCTCCCCTGCGGCCGACCGCGCGGCAGGGGAAGAATGAAGTTCAATCGCAAATGGGCCATGGTCGCCGTCGCAGGCGCATGCATGGTCGCAGGCCTGGTGTGGTGGAAGGCCAGTGCCAAGCCCTCCACCCAATTCGCAACCGCACCCGTCACCGTCGGCGACCTGGAGCAGACCGTGCTCGCCGTGGGCCGGCTGCACCCCAAGGAACTGGTGGCCGTGGGCGCCCAGGTCTCGGGCCAGGTCCGGCGCCTGCACGTGGAGCTGGGCCAGAAGGTCAAGGCCGGCGACCTGATCGCCGAAGTCGATGCCCAGCCGCAGCGCATCAAGCTGCGCAATGCCGAGGCATCCGTCACCGCCTTGCAGGCCCAGCTGGCCGCGCGGCGCGCGGCGCTGGTGCAGGCCCGGCTGACCTTCCAGCGCCAGCAGGAGCTGCTGCAGGCCGACGCCACCTCGCGAGCCGACCATGAAGCCGCCAAGGCTGCGCTCGACACCGCGCTGGCCGATGTCGGCGCCCTTCAGGCACAGATCGAGCAGGCACGCACCCAGGTGGAGACCGAGCGCATCAACCTGGGCTACACCCGCATCGTCGCGCCCATGGACGGCGTGATCGTGGCCGTGGTCACCAAGCAGGGCCAGACCCTGAACTCCTTCCAGACCACGCCCACCATCGTCATGCTGGCCAAGCTCGACGTGATGACCGTGCGCGCCGAGATTGCCGAGGCCGACGTGGACAAGATCCAGCTGGGCCAGACGGTCTGGTTCACCACGCTGGGCAGTGGCCGCCAGCGCCACACCGCCACGATCGAGCGCATAGAGCCTGCGCCCGCCTCCATCGCCACAGACGCCACCGCTGGCGCAGCGACCGCCACCGGCGCCCAGGCCGCCAAGGCCATCTACTACAACGCCCAATTCGACGTGCCCAACCCGGAAGGCAAGCTGCGCCCCTCCATGACCGCCCAGGTCACCGTGCGCGTGGCCCAGGCCGACAAGGCAGTGCTCATGCCGGCCGCCGCGCTGGGCAGCCGCGATGCCGACGACAACTACAGCGTGCGCGTGCGCGATGCCCAGGGCCAGGTCACCGAGCGCAAGGTGCGCGTGGGCCTGCGCACCAACGCCCAGGCCCAGGTGCTGTCGGGGCTGGAGCCCGGCGAGCAGGTGGTGATCGGCGAGGCCAGCCCCGGCGGCAAGCCGGCCGGCAGCGACCCGATGGGAATGTAAGCATGGACCATGCATTGCTGCAGATGCAGGGCCTGCGCCGGGAGTTTCCTGCGGGCGACACCACGGTGGCGGTACTCAAGGACATAGACCTGACCATCGAGGCCGGCGAGATGGTGGCCATCGTCGGCGCCTCGGGCTCGGGCAAGTCCACGCTGATGAACATCCTCGGCTGCCTGGATCATCCGACCTCGGGCAGCTACCGCATCGCGGGCCGCGAGACCAGCGAGCTGGGGCCCGACGCGCTGGCCGCGCTGCGGCGCGAGCACTTCGGCTTCATCTTCCAGCGCTACCACCTGCTGCCCGACCTCACGGCCCAGGGCAATGTGGAGCTGCCCGCCGTCTACGCGGCCACACCGGCCGGCGAGCGGCATGCGCGCTCGGCCGCCCTGCTCGAACGCCTGGGCCTGGCCGACCGCATGCAGCACCGGCCGGGCCAGCTGTCGGGCGGGCAGCAGCAGCGCGTGTCCATTGCGCGTGCGCTGATGAACGGCGGCGCCGTCATCCTGGCCGACGAGCCCACGGGCGCGCTGGACAAGGCCAGCGGCGAGCAGGTCATGCGCATCCTGCAGGAGCTGCATGCCGACGGCCACACCATCATCCTGGTCACGCACGACATGGCCGTCGCCGCCCACGCCACGCGCGTGATCGAGATCAGCGACGGCGCCATCATTGCCGACCGGCGCAGCACCCCGCACGAAGCCAGGCCGCCCGTGGAGCCGGCATCCGGCGCGCGCCGGGCCTCCTGGCGCGGACTGTCGGACCGCTTTGGCGAGGCCCTGCGCATGGCCCTGCGCGCCATGAACGCCCACCGCCTGCGCACCTTCCTGACCATGCTGGGCATCATCATCGGCATCTCGGCCGTGGTCTCGGTGGTGGCGCTGGGGCGCGGTGCGCAGCAGCAGGTGATGAACCAGATCAGCGAGCTGGGCACGAACACGCTGGACATCTTCCCCGGCAAGGACTTCGGCGACACGCGCGCCGCCGCCATCGAGACCCTGGTCGCCGCCGACGCCCAGGCCCTGGCCGAGCAGCCCTACGTGGACAGCGCCACGCCCAATGTGTCGGTCGGCGTCACGGCGCTGTACCGCGAGAACGCGGCCACGGCCCAGGTGACGGGCGTGGGCTTCGAGCACTTTCGCGTGCGCGGCCTGCGCCTGGCATCGGGCCGCTTCTTCGACCAGCGCGACGTGGACCTGCACGCCCAGGTGGCGGTGATCGACCAGAAGACCGCCACCGCCCTGTTCCCCACCAACCCCAGCCCGCTGGGCGAGGTCGTGCTGCTGGGCCAGATGCCCGTGGAAATCGTCGGCGTGCTCCGGCCTGCGCAAAACAGCTTCGGCGGCTCCACGCCCACCTTCTTCGTGCCCTACACCGCAGCCGCCACGCGCCTGGTCGGCAAGTACCACCTGGACAGCATCACGCTGCGCATCAAGGACGCGGTGCCGGCCGAGATCGCGCAAAAGGCCGCCACCAGCCTGCTGACCGAGCGCCATGGCACCAAGGACTTCTTCATCTGGAACTCCGACCAGATCCGCCAGGCCATCACGCGCACCAGCACCACGCTGACGCTGCTGGTCTCGGCCATCGCCATGATCGCGCTGCTGGTGGGCGGCATCGGCGTGATGAACATCATGCTGGTGTCGGTGACCGAGCGCACGCGCGAGATCGGCGTGCGCATGGCCATCGGCGCGCGCCAGTCGGACATCCTTCAGCAGTTCCTGATCGAGGCCGTGCTGGTCTGCATCGTGGGCGGCATCCTGGGCGTGTCGCTGGCGCTGAGCCTGGGCCTGGCAGTGAGCCTGTCGGGCTCCAGCTTCCAGCTGTCGTTCTCGGCCGCCTCCATCGTGCTGGCTGTGGCCTGCTCCTCCCTCATCGGGATCGGCTTCGGCTTCCTGCCGGCGCGCAGTGCTGCGCGCCTCGACCCCGTACAGGCTCTATCGAGAGATTGACATGCATATGCTGAAGACCGGCGTGCTGGCATGCGCAGTGGCCCTGGCCGGCTGCGGCGCCATCACGCGCACAACCTACGAGGCGCCGCAGGTGGCGCTGCCCGCACAGTTCGAGCATGCGCAGCCCTCGGCGGCCACGCCTGCGCCCGAGGCATGGTGGCGCGCCTTCGGCGATCCGCGCCTGGATGCATGGATCGACATGGCCCTTGCGCGCAACCCCGACCTGGCAACGGCAGGCATCCGCGTGCGCCGCGCCGCGCTGCAGGCGCAGCTGGCGGGCCGCGCCCTGCTGCCGCAACCCGGCGGCACGCTCAGCACCGGGGCCAGCCGGCCGCTGTCCGGCAGCCCGCGCAGCACGCTGGAGACGTCCAGCGCCACGCTGAGCGTGGGCTGGGAGCTGGACCTGTTCGACCGCCTGGGTGCCCAGCGCGATGCGGCCGTCTTCGAGGCCCAGGCCAGCGAGCAGGACAGGCAGGCCGTGGCCCTGTCCCTGGCGGCCACCACCGCCAGCCTGTACTGGCAACTGGCCCTGGCCAACGAGCGCCTGGAATTTGCGCGGCAAAGCCTGGAGTACACACGCCGCACCGGCGAGCTGGTGGAGGCGCAGTACCGCAGCGGCGCCGTATCCAGCCTGGAACGGCGCGAGGCCAGGCAGGCGCTGGCCGAGCAGCAGGCGCTGCTCAGCCAGTACACGCAGGCCCGCGCCGAACTGCGGCAGGCGCTCAACGAGCTGCTCCTGGGCGCCGAGGCACCCGGTGGCGAGCCGCAGGCCCTGCCCACGGGCGCGCTGCCTGCCATTGCCGCAGGACTGCCCGCCGAACTGCTGGGCCGCCGCCCCGACCTGCGCGCCGCCGAACTGCGGCTGCGCGCCTCCCTGGCCAGCAGCGATGCGGCCACCGCGCGCTACTACCCCACGCTGTCGCTGACCGGCAGCCTGGGGGGCTCCAGCAACTCGCTGCTCGACCTGCTGGCCAACCCCGTGGCGGCCCTGGGCGCCAGCATGACCCTGCCTTTTCTGAACGTGGGCGAGATGCGGCTGAACACCGCCATTGCGCGCAACCAGCATGAAGAGGCCGTGGTCAACTTCCGCAAGTCGCTGTACGCCGCGCTGGCGGAAACGGAAAAAGCCCTGTCCGCCCGCACCGAGCTGGCCAGCCAGGAACAGGCACAGCAGCGCGTCATGCAGGAATCGGCAGAAATCACCCGCCTGTACGAGGCACGCTACCGCGCAGGCCAGGTACCCCTGCGCACCTGGCTGGATGCGCAGGAGCGCAGCCGCAACGCACAGCTGGCCCTGTCGGCCCTGCACCTGGCGCAACTGCAAAACCAGGTGACGATCAACAAGGTGCTGGGCGGCGGATGGCAAGCCCCTTGAGCAAGGGCCGGCAACCTCCGCCAAAGTGCCCCGCCCCGGTCAGAACGAATGCGCCATGCCCAGGTACAGGCCGGTCTGGCTGCCGCCCGGCGCCGGGTTGTTGTTGGTGGTCTCCACCGAGAAGTTCGCATTGCCGCCATTGCGCACATTGCCCACGCTGGCGTACAGCAGCGTGCGCCTGGACAGCGCGTAGTCGGCGCCCGCCATGAACAGGTTGGCGCTGCCGCCGCCGTTGTTGACCGTGGTGCGGTAGCCCGCCCCGATCAGCGTCAGCGGGCCTGACACCTTGTAGCGCGCGCCCATCCAGTACTGCCGCGCCTTGTTGGGCACGCCAGCCGCGCTGTCGGGCGCAGACAGCTGCTCATAGCCCGCGAACAGCTTGAGCGCGGACAGCGTCACCGTGCCGCCCAGCGTCAGGTTGCGGGATGTGGTGTACAGATCGCTGAAGCGGCCATTGGCATCGCGGGCCACGTCGTAGATGGCGCGCAACTCGAACGTGGGCGCGGTATAGGACACCGACAGCGCATCCTTGCGCAGCCGCGATGTGCCCTGCGGCTGCTCGCCCAGGCCGGTCAGCGCCAGCACGCGCAGGCCGCCCCAGCTGGGCGTTTCGTACGAGATCATGTTGTCATGCCCGCCCCAGTTGCGCCCCCGCACCAGCGTGGCCGAGCCGATGAACTGCTGGCCCGTGGGGTCCAGCGCCCAGTGCGCATCCGAGATCGACAGGTCCTTGCCCAGTTTCAGCGTGCCCCAGCCGCTGCGCAGGCCCACGAAGGTGCGGCGGTTGAAGAAACCTGCGCCGTTGAACCTGGCATCGTCGATGCTGAAGCCCGACTCCAGCGTGAACAGCGCATGCAGCCCTCCGCCCAGGTCCTCCTCCCCCTTGAAACCCAGCATGCTTGTGCCCCACTGGTTGCCCACGGCCCGCCACAGGCTGCCGGAGCCCCCCGTGTCCGGGTCGTACACATTGTTCTGGTAGTCCACCCCCGCGACCACACGCCCGTAGAGCGTGACCGAACTCTGGGCCTGGGCCGCCAGGGCCGTGCCCAATGCAAGCGCCGTGCCCAGCCATTGAATGGTTCTTCTAGCCATGTCGTCTCCTCCTCCCGATTGCCAGTTGGCGAAAGCCCTCGCCACGAGGGCCAGGGCGTACTGAAGTCCTTGCCGGCCACGCGTGGAAACTGTGGCCGTACAGTCAGCGCGTTCATGTTCTTGTGCCTGCGAAGCCTGCGGGGGCAACGCCGGTAACGGCTGGTCATGGAATTCTCGGAGGGAGAAGGTGGCTGGAGATAAACGATTCGGCGACGGACTGATCCTCAGCCATCACGGACCGCTAGGTGTTTTCCCAAGGAAAGGCCGCCGCGCCATCCACGGCGGCCACCGGGCCGCGCATTGCACGCAGCCCGGATCGGCTCAATGCCGCGCGATCAACGCGCCGTCGTATCGCTGCTGGCCGCCACGATGGGGATATAGAACTCTCCGCCCGCGCGGTTGAATTCCTCGGCCTTGGCCTGCATTCCGGCGGCAATGCCTTCCTGCTCGGCCACGCCCTTGGCAGCGGCGAATTCGCGCACTTCCTGGGTGATCTTCATGGAGCAGAACTTGGGGCCGCACATGGAGCAGAAGTGCGCCACCTTGGCGCTGTCCTTGGGCAGGGTTTCGTCGTGGTAGGCCTGGGCGGTGTCGGGGTCCAGGCCCAGGTTGAACTGGTCCTGCCAGCGGAAGTCGAAGCGGGCCTGGCTCAGCGCGTCGTCGCGGGCGCGGGCGCCGGGGTGGCCCTTGGCGACGTCGGCCGCGTGGGCGGCGATCTTGTACGCGATGATGCCCTGCTTGACGTCGTCGCGGTCGGGCAGGCCCAGGTGTTCCTTGGGCGTGACGTAGCACAGCATGGCGGTGCCGAACCAGCCGATCATGGCCGCGCCGATGGCGCTGGCGATGTGGTCGTAGCCGGGGGCGATGTCGATGGTCAGCGGGCCCAGGGTGTAGAACGGCGCCTCGTGGCAGTGCTTGAGCTGCTCGGTCATGTTGGCCTGGATCATGTGCATGGGCACGTGGCCGGGGCCTTCGATCATGGTCTGCACGTCGTGCTTCCAGGCCAGCTGGGTCAGCTCGCCCAGGGTCTTGAGTTCGGCGAACTGGGCCTCGTCATTGGCGTCCGAGGCGCTGCCGGGGCGCAGGCCGTCGCCCAGCGAGAAGCTGACGTCGTACTGCTTCATGATGTCGCAGATGTCCTCGAAGTGCTCGTACAGGAAGCTCTCGCGGTGGTGGGCCATGCACCACTTGGCCATGATGGAGCCGCCGCGCGAGACGATGCCCGTGCGGCGCTGGGCCGTGAGGTGGATGTAGGCCAGTCGCACGCCGGCGTGGATGGTGAAGTAGTCCACGCCCTGCTCGGCCTGCTCGATCAGGGTGTCGCGGAAGATGGGCCAGGTCAGGTCCTCGGCGATGCCGCCCACTTTCTCCAGCGCCTGGTAGATGGGCACGGTGCCGATGGGCACGGGCGAGTTGCGGATGATCCAGTCGCGCGTGGTGTGGATGTTCTTGCCGGTGGACAGGTCCATCACGTTGTCCGCGCCCCAGCGGATGGCCCAGACCAGCTTCTCGACCTCTTCCTCGATGCTGGAGGTGACGGCCGAGTTGCCGATGTTGGCGTTGATCTTGACCTTGAAGTTGCGCCCGATGGCCATGGGCTCGATCTCGGGGTGGTTGATGTTGGCCGGGATGATGGCGCGGCCGCGCGCCACTTCGTCGCGCACGAATTCGGGCGTGATGATCTTGGGGATGGCAGCGCCCAGGCCGTTGCCGGCCAGGCGCGCCTCGCGCGCGGCATCCTGCTGGTACTCGGCCATCCATTCGCGGCGGCCGTTCTCGCGCAGGGCCACGTACTCCATCTCGGGCGTGATGATGCCCTTGCGCGCGTAGTGCATCTGGGTGACGTTGCCGCCGCTCTTGGCGCGGCGCGGCTGGCGCTGCAGCGATGCGGCCTCGGCCCGCAGGCGGGCCACGCGCTCGTCTTCCTCGCCGCGCTTGCCGCCGTCGTCCAGTGCCTGGCGCAGGCGCCCGGCGTAGTACTCGCTGTCGCCGCGCGACTCGATCCAGGCATTGCGAACGCCGGGCAGGCCGCTGCGCACGTCGATGGCCACGGCCGGATCGGTGTAGGGGCCCGAGGTGTCATAGACGCTGACCTGCTCGCCATTGGTCAGCTGGATATCGCGCACGGGCACGTTGAGGCCGCTGTGCAGGCTGCCTTGCAGATAGCTCTTGGTGGAGGCCGGGAACGGCTTGCGCGACTGCGCCAGCAGGTCGGAAAAACGCTGTGCGTCGGGAGCTTCGCCGGCTGCGGGGGTGAAGATGGAATCGGGAGCGTTCATGTCGGGTTCCTTGCGTTCAAAGCGTCGATCAACAACGCTCCGGGAACCGGACACTCCTTGGGCTGTGCCAAAGGCCGCGCACCGGGCTATGCCAGTGTGGGCCTGCCAGGGCCGTATGGCCTTGGCCCCTGGTTGCCACGCACGCCAAGGCGCACGAGCAGCCTTGGTTGGCAAGGGTCGATGCGCATCGGATGGTGGCCTGCCTGGCCGTTGCGGCCCTGCGTGTATCCGCCGTGGCGGACTTCCATCCTCTGACTTCGGCCCCGCTTCAGGGTCCCGCTCTTCTTCCGCCGGTATCAACCGGATCAAGTTCGTCGGGTTCGCCTCCTGGCCCATGCAGCGCATGGACCGGTTGGCATCTCAGTGCATCAGCACACCCCGGAGCAGCGGCAAGTATAGGGGATGGTTGGCGGCCCATCGCCTGCGGGTTTGCCCAGGGGCCATGCGCCGCCGTCAGTCGAAGCCGCGCAGCGCACCCCATTCGGCCATCGGTGCGCGCGTGGCGCGCCAGCCGTTGATGGGGGCGCTCTTGTCCTCGTAGCCCAGCGCAATGCCGAAGGCCACGTGGTAGCCCTCGGGCAGCGCCAGCGCCTGGGTCACGGCGTCGTTGTAGCGGCGCCAGAAGCCCTGGGCGCAGGTCGCCAGGCCATTGGCGCAGGCCAGCAGCATGAAGGACTGCAGGTAGATGCCCAGGTCCACCCATTGCGGCAGGCCCATGCGCTCGTCCACGGCCACGATCAGGCCCACGGGCGCGCCGAAGAACTGGCCGTTGCGCGCCAGCTGCTCCAGCCGCGCGGGCTTGTCGTCGCGCGGAATGCCCAGCGACTGGTACAGCTCTTCGCCATTGGCAAAGCGCCGACTGCGGTAGGGCTCCCAGAGATTGGGCGGGTAGGACAGGCCGGGCTGGGCGTCCTGGGGCTCGGCTTCGGCAACGGCGGTGAGCAACTGCTGCAGCGGATCGCCCGTCAGCGCCAGCACGCGCCAGGGCTGCAGGTTGCCGCCCGAGGCCGCATTGGCCGACTGTTCCATCAGGGTGCGCACCAGCGCCGCATCGGGCGACTGGGGCAGGAAGGCGCGCACGGAGCGGCGCGCATGCAAGGCCTGTTCAACGTTCATGCTGGTCGGAGTCTCCGGTCTTCTTGGGGGATCTTGGGGATCTTTGGTGATCTTGTGCAGGCCTACTTGCCCATGATCTGGTCGATCTTGTCCTTCTGGAAGGCCTGCGGGCGCTCGGACTCGCAGGGCACGCAGTCGCCCACCTTGCTGCCGGCCGAGAGCTTGGCAATGGCCTCCCACAGCAGCGCGATCTGCTGCTCGTGCGCGGCCGCGCCATCGCTCAGGCCGCGCATGGCCTGGGCCACGGGGTCCATTTCCTGGGTGATGCCGTAGGCCGTGAACGGCTGGGGCGCGGCAGAGGCCGGGACCTTGATGGACTCGGCCTTGGCCGATGCCGGGTCGTGCTCGGTCACGTCGGCGCTGTGGCCGTTCTTGCTGGCGATGATGCGCGCCGGAATGCCCACCGCCGTGGCGCCTGCGGGCACGGGCTTGATGACCACGGCATTGCTGCCGATCTTGGCGCCGTCGCCCACCTCGAAGCCGCCCAGCACCTTGGCGCCCGCGCTGACCACCACATCTCGGCCCAGCGTGGGATGGCGCTTGGCGCCCTTGTACAGCGAGGTGCCACCCAGGGTCACGCCGTGGTAGATGGTGCAGCCATCGCCGACCACGGCCGTCTCGCCGATGACGACGCCCATGCCGTGGTCGATGAAGACGCGCTCGCCGATGACGGCGCCGGGGTGGATCTCGATGCCCGTCAGCCAGCGGCCGATGTGCGAGATGAAGCGCCCCAGCCACTTGAGGCCATGGTTCCAGCACCAGTGCGCCGGGCGCTGCAGCCAGATCGCATGCAGACCCGGATAACAGGTGATGACCTCCCAGGTGCTGCGTGCCGCAGGGTCGCGGTCGAGGATGCACTGGATATCGGAGCGCAGGCGGTCAAGCATCTAGGGGCTGGTTATTGTTGACAAGACCGCTCAGTCTAGCGTTTCGGTGGGGTGCTCTGCAGCATGGCCTTCGCAACACCGCGCAGGATGTGGATTTCCTCGGCGGTCAGTTGCGAGCGGTTGAAAAGCTGGTTGAGGCGCGGCATGAGCTTCTTGGGCGCAGCCGGATCAAGAAAGCCGATATGGGCCAGCGCCTGCTCCCAATGGCCCAGCATGCCGGCCACCTGGGCCGCGTCGGCGCGCTGCGGCGCAGGCGTGTGCTCCACCACGGGAAAGCCGCCCAGCGCCTGGCGCCACTCGTAGGCCACCACCTGGATGGCTGCCCCCAGGTTCAGCGAGCCGAACTGCGGATTGGACGGAATCGACAGCGCCACATCGCTGCGGTAGACATCATCGTTGCTCATGCCGAAGCGCTCGCAGCCGAACAGGAAGGCCACGCCCGTCTGGTTGCAGCGCGGCGTGGGAGCCGGTGCGGACACGGATGCATCGGCGGGCGGCGCCGCTTCATCGGGCGCATCGGCCTCATCGGGCGCAGCCAGCACATCCAGCGCCCCGCTGAGCAGCAGCTCGAAATGCTGGCGCGGCGTGCGCGTGGGCGGGCCGAAGTCGCGCGGCGTCATGGCCGTGGCGCACAGGTGGCTGATGCCGTCCAGAGCCTCCTCCAGCGTCTCGACCACGCGCGCATTGCCCAGCACGTCCAGCGCGCCGCTGGCCCGCTGGATGGTCTCTTCCTTGCGCAGCACGTTGGGCCAGCGCGGGCGCACCAGCACCAGGTCGTCAAAGCCCATGGTCTTCAGGGCGCGGGCGGCCGCGCCCACATTGCCGGCGTGGCTGGTTTCTATCAGTACGAATCGGGTTTTCATGGCGTCGCTGGCCTGCCGGCGCCGGCAGAGCCCCCAAGACGGGACAGGTTGCGCAGCACAAAACGGACAAGGCGGGTAAAATTGCGCGCTATTGTCGCCGCCCCGCATCGCCGGACGCGGCTTTTTCCGTTCTTACCCGCGTCAAACAGCCTGCTTTTGCCAGAGAGGACCGTCCTCTCCTTGCACAGCCGCTGCTCCGCCAACGCCTCACAATCTATGTCGACCAACCTGCATCCCATGCTCAACGTGGCCATCAAGGCCGCACGCGCCGCCGGCGCCATCATCAACCGCGCGGCTCTTGACGTGGAATCCGTGCGTGTCGCACAAAAGCAGGTCAACGACTTTGTGACCGAGGTGGACAAGGCGGCCGAGCAGGCCATCATCGAAACCTTGCTGGGCGCCTACCCGGGCCACGGCATCCTGGCCGAGGAATCGGGCAACGAGTTCGGCGCCAAGAACTCCGACTACGTCTGGATCATCGATCCGCTGGACGGCACCACCAACTTCATCCACGGCTTCCCCGTGTACTGCGTGAGCATTGCCCTGTCCTTCAAGGGCAAGGTGGAGCATGCCGTGGTGTACGACCCCTCGCGCAACGACCTGTTCACCGCCACGCGCGGCCGCGGCGCCTACCTGAATGACCGCCGCATCCGCGTGTCCAAGCGCATCCAGCTCAAGGACAGCCTGATCTCCACCGGCTTCCCCTTCCGCCGTGGCGACAACTTCAAGCAGTACATGAACATGCTGGGCGACGTGATGCAGGAAACCGCAGGCGTGCGCCGCCCCGGCGCCGCCGCGCTGGACCTGGCCTACGTGGCAGCCGGCTTTGCCGACGGTTTCTTCGAAAGCGGCCTGCAGATCTGGGACGTGGCCGCCGGCAGCCTGCTGGTGACCGAGGCTGGTGGCCTGGTCGGCAACTTCACGGGTGAGGCGGATTTCCTGGAGCAGAAGGAATGCCTGGCGGGCAATCCGCGCATCTATGGTGCGCTGGTCGGCATCGTTGGCAAGTACAGCAAGTTTGCTTCTGCTGGTGAGAAGGCTGGTGTGCGGCAGGCGCTGTCTGATTCTGGAGAGGCGGCTCCCGTCGCTGATGCTGAAACTGCTGAGTCTGAGCAGCAGCCTGAGGCTTGATTTCGGCTTCTCCTCTCTTATGAAAAACAGCTCCTTCAAGGAGCTGTTTTTCGTTGGGCGTGGGTTCGGTGCGCTTTTTGCCCCTGCCGGGGGGTGGCTTTTCGGGGCCGGGTCTCGGCCCGGCGGCCGACTGCCCTTTCTTGATTCGCCAAGAAAGGTCAGATCAAAGAAGGCGACCCGAATGTCCACGTCCCTTCGCTTCGCTGCGGGCAACCTGCGCCGGGCCGCCTGCGGGGTTCGCCGTGAAACTCACTTCGCGCTGCGCGCTACGTTCAGACAATCACGGCGATTCAGTTGACGAAGCAGTCCTGTCCTTCGGCAGGACTGCAACCCCGCAGGCGGCCCGGCGCAGGCGTGGGCATACGGGAGGGGTGAGAGGGGGTCAGGGGCAGCAAGCTGCCCGCAACCCTCCCACCTCTTACTTGACCCGTGCGTTGATCACCGCCTCGGCCACGTTGCGCGGTGCTTCGGCGTAGTGCTTGAACTCCATGGAGTAGGTGGCACGGCCTTGCGTTTGCGAGCGCAGGGAGGTGGCGTAGCCGAACATTTCGGACAGGGGCACTTCGGCCTTGATGGACTTGCCGCCGCCGGCCATGTCGTCCATACCCTGCACCATGCCGCGCCGCGAGGACAGGTCGCCCATGACGGTGCCGGCGTAGTCTTCGGGCGTCTCGACTTCCACGGCCATCATGGGTTCCAGGATGACGGGGCTGGCCTTTCTCGCCGCTTCCTTGAAGCCGAAGATGGCCGCCATCTTGAAGGCCATTTCGTTCGAGTCCACGTCATGGTACGAGCCGAAGGTCAGCGTGACCTTGACGTCCACCACGGGGTAGCCGGCCAGCACGCCGCTGGTCAATGCCTCGACCACGCCCTTTTCCACCGCAGGGATGTACTCGCGCGGCACCACGCCGCCCTTGATGGCGTCGACGAACTCGAAGCCCTTGCCGGGTTCCTGAGGCTCCACCGTGAAGACCACATGGCCGTACTGGCCCTTGCCGCCGGACTGGCGCACGAACTTGCCGTCCACATCGGTGACTTTCTTGCGGATGGTCTCGCGGTAGGCCACCTGGGGCTTGCCCACGTTGGCTTCCACGTTGAACTCGCGCTTCATGCGGTCCACGATGATTTCCAGGTGCAGCTCGCCCATGCCGGCAATGATGGTCTGGCCCGATTCTTCGTCAGTACGCACGCGGAAGGACGGGTCTTCGGCAGCCAGGCGCGACAGGGCAATGCCCATCTTTTCCTGGTCGGCCTTGGACTTGGGCTCCACGGCCTGGGCGATCACGGGCTCAGGGAAGACCATCTTCTCCAGCACGATGGGTGCGGACGGGTCGCACAGGGTCTCGCCCGTGGTCACGTCCTTCAGGCCCACACAGGCGGCAATGTCGCCGGCGTGGATTTCATCGACCTCCAGGCGTTCATTGGCATGCATCTGCACGATGCGGCCGATGCGCTCCTTCTTGTCCTTGACGGAGTTGAGCACGCTGTCGCCCTTGTTGAGCACGCCCGAGTAGACGCGCACAAAGGTGAGCTGGCCCACGAAGGGGTCGGTCATCAGCTTGAAGGCCAGGGCAGAGAACTTTTCGCTGTCATCGGCATGGCGCACGATGATGGAGCCGTCTTCCGCATGGCCCTCCACGGGCGGCACTTCCAGCGGGGAAGGCATGAGTTCGACCACGGCGTCCAGCAGGCGCTGCACACCCTTGTTCTTGAAGGCAGAGCCGCACAGCATGGGCTGGATCTCGCCCGCAATGGTGCGCAGGCGCAGGCCGCGCAGGATGTCGGCCTCTGGCAGGTCGCCCTCTTCCAGGTAGCGGTTCATCAGGTCTTCGCTGGCCTCGGCAGCCGCCTCCACCATGGACTCGCGCCACTTCCTGGCGTCTGCCACCATGGCTGCGGGAATGTCCTGGTACTCGAACTTCATGCCCTGCGTGGCCTCGTCCCAGATGATGGCCTTCATCTTGAGCAGGTCCACCACGCCGGTGAACTGCTGCTCTGCGCCAATGGGCAGCACGATGGGCACGGGGTTGGCCTTGAGGCGGTCGATCATCATCTGCCGCACGCGCAGAAAATCCGCGCCCGTGCGGTCCATCTTGTTGACGAAGGCCAGGCGCGGCACCTTGTACTTGTTGGCCTGGCGCCAGACCGTCTCGGACTGCGGCTGCACGCCGCCCACGGCGTCATAGACCATGACGGCGCCGTCGAGCACGCGCATGGAGCGCTCCACCTCGATGGTGAAGTCCACGTGACCCGGGGTGTCGATGATATTGATGCGGTGCTGGTCAAAGCGGCCGTCCATGCCCTTCCAGAAGCAGGTGGTGGCCGCCGAGGTGATGGTGATGCCGCGCTCCTGCTCCTGCTCCATCCAGTCCATGATGGCGGCGCCTTCGTGCACCTCGCCCAGCTTGTGGCTCACCCCGGTGTAGAACAGGATGCGCTCGGTCGTGGTGGTCTTGCCGGCATCGATGTGCGCGGAGATACCAATGTTGCGATAGCGTTCTATGGGGGTGTGGCGGGCCATGAAAGGACTCCTGGGTGCTGCGAAAGCGTAAGTGCGTGATCTGCCGGTTCGAAGGGTCGGATTCTCGCGGGGGTTGAATGAGGGTTGATGACAATTTGAATGTACGAAGACAATCGTACTATCTTCCGCAACTTCTTGCAGAACGACCCATGTTTTCACCACGCCATGCCCCTGTCTGCCAGATAACTGCCCGCGCCACGCCGCATCAGCGACGTGCGGCACTGCTTCCATGGCACAGTGGCGCCCCATCGACAGGACGATTCATGCTTGCCAACCACCCCGACCGCGAACAGATACGCCTGGAAAACCTGCTCAACGCCCTGGGCAACCCCCTGCGCCTGGCCGTGGTGCGCGCGCTGGCCGCAGGCCATGAGCGCGCCTGCGGCTCGCTGCTTCAGGGCCAGTCCAAATCCACCATGACCCACCACTGGCGCGTGCTGCGCGACAGCGGCGTGATCTGGCAGCGCCCCGACGGCCGCGAAAACCTGCTCTCCCTGCGCCGCGAAGACCTGGATGCGCGCTTTCCCGGCCTGCTGGACGCGCTGCTGCAGGCCCTGGCCGAAGACCCGCTGACCGAACAGGCCACGGCGGCACACCTCAAACCCTGCCCCTGAAGCCCGGCCCCTGCAACGCAGGCGGCAGCCCTGCGCCCTACCCCTTCACGGCAAGCGCCACAGCAACGCCCTCATCCGCAAACCGCTTGGCCGCCTTGAGCAGATAGCTCACGGCATAAAGAATGGGGTCGTCGGCTTCATCGCCGTTCAGATGGTCCACCACCTCGACGGCATAGCCCAGGTCCACCGCCGTGTCGTGCAGCAGGCCCAGCAGCTCCTTGTCCTGCGGCTCCAGAGACTGCGCCTGATCGGCCTTGGCGTAGTAGATGCGCAGCAGGTCGCGGCAGACGCAGTTGATGGCCGTGACCTTGTGGCTGGCGTGAAGCTCCAGCACTTCGAGGGCAGCGCCCAGGTGCAGGACGGCGTCGATGGCCAGGTCTTCGAGGTTGGGTTTGGGAGTGGTGGCGAAGGTTGCTTGTCCCATCGAACCTGGTTGAGCGTGAGTCATGGCTCACAATTCTTGGTTCGCGGGGAGAACTGGGCCACGTTTTCTTTAACTCATAGCCGGGGGGCAAACGATCAGCGCAGGCTTCAGCAGCTAGCCACCGCTGGCTAACCTTGCCGATATCGAGCGTTCGCACATGGGCAAGGTGGAGCGGGGTAGCACATGCCGACCATCAGACCTTCAACCCAGCTTCCAACTTGTATGAAATCTGTGCTTTCCGTAAATGCCGTGCTTGATCAACTGGAAACCTTGGTCGGCAAAGACATCTGCTTGGTGGGCATCCTGCGATTCGAGTTCGAGGGGACGGCTCTGGAACACTTCCCACTGTCGGAACGCCGCGTAGCGAAAGATGGTGGCCCACGCGAACCGTCAAGTGTGTGGCTGAGCGCCGGTCCAGGCGACCTTCAGTTCAACGATGTGCAGCTTCAGCGATGGCACGGAAAGCGAGTGACGGTACTTGGCACTTTGCTTGGTCCTGATGAAAAGCTCGGAGGATGTGGGCATTTCTCTGCGTTTCCAGCCGAGGTGGAGGCTCGATCTATTGAGCGGCTCTAGCCAGAGGGCAGCCAGTAGCTGCAGCCTTCCGGGCGATGGCTCCAGACTGGCAGCGGAAGTTCACCAGCGTCAGCTTTTCGGCAGCGCGGTGCGGACCAGCGAATTCAAAGGACTGCGAAGGCTTAATGAGGGGCAAGGAGATTTCCGGTAGCAGATTAACCATCGGAGACTACACTTGGAGCACTTCGAATATCCCCAATGCGCCCTCTTGCCTACAACCCCTCCTTCGCGCTAAACGCCATCTGCCCGTACTTCACGATGTTCCCTTTGGAATACCCGCTTAAGGTTCTTCGTAAGCATCGATTGGCAAAGCCGGTGGTTGTGGATCCGTTCTGTGGCCGGGGCACGACGCTGTTCGCTGCGCGCACTCTTGGACTTGAAAGCTGGGGCATCGACACGTCGCCGGTCGCAGTGGCAATCGCCAAGGCAAAGCTCTCCAATTCCACAGCTGAGGACGCGCTTTGTCTGGCCCAGTTGCTGATTCTTGCGACCAAGCCTGAGCATGTTCCGCAAAGCAAGTTCTTCAAGGCGGCGTATCACCGCAAGACGCTGCGGCAAATCTGCGCGTTGCGAGAGGGGCTTTTCGAGCTCGAGGACACCGATGAGACGGTGATGCTGAAGGCAGCCGTCTTGGGATGCCTGCACGGTCCGTTGTTGGTTAGCGGCGCATCCTCGTATTTCTCGAACCAGATGCCGCGCACCTTTGCGCCCAAGCCCGACTACGCAGTGGACTTCTGGGCTAAACGGAATATGGTAGCGCCTGAAGTCGACGTTCTCCGCGTCCTTGAGCGCAAGCTGAAGCTCATCGCCGCATCCAAGGCGTTGCCCAAGGCCGCACACACCAATGTCGTGCGCGGCGACTCGACGGTTGCAGCGAGCCTTCCATCGGATCGAAACCATTCGGTGGTGGTGACATCTCCTCCCTACTATGGAATGCGTACCTATGTGCAAGACCAGTGGTTGCGCAACTGGTTCTTGGGGGGGCCTGCGTCCGTGGACTACAGCGCTGGCTTGCAGCTGGAACATACAGGACAGGATGTTTTTGCCAGCTCCCTGGGCAAGGTGTGGGCCAACATGGCGGATACGGACGCTGAGGAGTTGCATATGTACATCCGCTTTGGTGTGATTCCTTCGGCTAAGGTCGATGCGAAGGTGTTGATGTACAAGTCGTTCGAGTCCTCAGGCGTTGCCTTTGAAGTCAAGTCAGCACGTAACGCATCCTCTGCGCACTCCGGCAAAAGACAAGCTCAACAGATGCGTGCCAGCTCGGGAGCCTGTGACGAATACGACTTTCACGTTGTCAGACACTGAAGGTGTGCGACCGCTGGGAACGGTCAGTGCATTGTTTGTGATCCTAGACTGGCGTGGATCCTTCCGGGCGCCATCGATGAACCTCGGAAACATCGCATCTGTGCGCTACGTACCGCTTTCGGGAGGGATGCTCTCGGCCGGTACTCGCCGAAGCGGACTTTGAACGGCTCGGTGTATGCAAGTTTCGGAAGGAAGCAGGCCGAGATCACAAGGCATTCGTGACCGGGCCCATCGTTAGCGAGCTTACGCGTACGGCAGGACCCGGACATCGCTTGACGTCCACCTCGCAAGGGCAGAGGCAGGCACGGATGCCCAGGATTAGGGCTCCGGCGAGCACTTCACGCTCTGAATCGCAGCTTCCCTCCGCGGGTAGTGCCGTTCGGGAGCTGTATGCTTAACAGCTGCTCGTGGTTGCAGAAGTCATCCACGTAGTCCTTGATGGCATGCGCGGTGAGCAGCGCCTTCTTGTCTTGCGGTACGTGGCCTGCCAAAGTAGTTGGCATGATGACGATGCACTTGGCCATCGCTCGGGAGATGGCAACGTTAGTCCGTTGCAGCTGCATGAGGAAAGCCTCCTCGCCAGCGATGACATCAGCATCAGCAACGCCGAACGACACGATGATGACGTGGCGCTGCCCCCCTTGGAACTTCTCGACGGTGTCGACGGCCTCGTTAATCAACGCGGCTTCACTTGGCCATAGCTTCGTGAGCTCCCTGATAACAAGGGCACGCTGCGCCCGGTGCGGCGTAACGATGCCAACGGAGTTGGCCCAGAACTGGTCGGCAGTTGGCGCTGTATAGGTAACGCTTGGCTTCTGGCCGTCCAGCTCTGCGCTGAGAGTCTCGCGCAAACTCCAGACAACCGACGTAACAAGCATCGCCTCGACCTCGTTGCCCTGGGAGGAGAGGTCATCGTCGTGCAGCAGCGTCATCACTGCTGTTGACGTGTCGACCATCTTCTGCAGCTCGGGCCAGTAAGGCAGCGTTGCAGGGAAGCCGGACGAGGGCGAGGGGACTATTGAGAGCGAATGGACAGCGGTGTTCTTGAAATGCGCCGACAGCTGCGGCGGATAGCCGATGCCACGAGCGTAAGCGACGATGTCCTCGTGCGAGCGGTAGTTCTCGGTCAGATTGCAGGTGGTGACCGGAGCGCCAAAGTCGCGCCCGAGAAGGTACGCCTGGATGCTTCCCACTAGGTACTCCGCTCCAGCCGGCGGCTCAAGGGATGCAATCGGCGGCATCTGCAAGTGGTCGCCGGCGATGACGGCGCGGCCGCCGCTCTTCAGCGCGCCGAGTGGTGCGATGGCTCGGGTGACCTCGACCTGGGAGCTTTCGTCAATGATCACTACGTCGAAGAGAGGAGCCACCATCTTCTTGTCGTACAGAGCCTGACCGAACTTGTAGGCCTGCATGGCACCAGTTGCGACGATGGTGATTGCGCTTGGCGTCATAAGACTCGGTAGGCACTCGTCGTGGTAGACCTGATCGTCCTTGTGGATGTCCAGCGTTCTGGTTTTCAGGTGTGCGCCGGTCGGGGCAAGCACCAAATGCTGACGTCCCTTCGAGTAGCAGACAAAAACCTCGCTGTTGAAAGAGGGATCCGCATTGAGGAGCTTGACGACTCGCCCGATGAGCTCCTCGACGGCCTTGAACGTGAATGCGCTCACAAGAATCTTGATGCCTTTGCCGGTCGACGCAGCGTGCAAAGCGAGGGTATGCACATATGCTGCGAGCGTATTGGTCTTGCCGGTTCCGGGTGGTCCCCAAACCACCGTGAGTGCGCGCTCAAGCGCGTGAGCAACGGCTGCTTCCTGGCTCGGGTTCAGATCGTGTGTATGCGCCGCAGCCTTGGCCAGTCCACTGGCTTGAGCCGCAGGCAACACTGTGTCCGCTTGCATGCCTGGCGCGTCCCAAAGAATCCTGGCAAGCGGCTTTGCAACGTCATTGCCGGCAGGGCCTGTGGAAGTCGCGCCTATCGCCTTCGCTGCGATTGGGTCTGGTTTAGCAATTGCAGGCCTGCCGAGCTCCTTGAAGATCTTGGTGCTGTACTCCGACCAATCAAAGCTGGACTTGCCAGTCGTCAGGAAGATCTCCGACGACAGGTCGAGCACCTTGTGCTTGTGAAGGTACGGGAGCAGCGCCCCGGCCTTCGGCGCTTGTACGAGAACCCGTGCCCGCTTCGCAACCCGATCCAAGGATATGAGCGTTGCCTGGATGACGCTGTACAGCGGCAGAGACATGTCCTCTGGCGCTCCGCCGTAGTAGGGATACGCCCCCTGGAAGTGATCCTTCCCTGACGACAGGGGAAAGCCGGGCTCGGACTCCAGGCCAATGGCCAGATAGCCGGTGCCGTCGTCCAGCTTGGTCTCGGTAGAGGTGGACCGAACGTCAAACTCCCAGATATCCGTATTTGGGACTCTTACGCCGTTGCGCAGCCGAAGAGCTTCGTAATTCGCCTCCAAGGTCTGCGCGTCGAGAGCCAATCGTTGATGAGCCTCTGCCCGTTGAGTGGCCAAGCTGAGCTTGTCCCACCAGATCCACATCTTTGCGTCGAAGGCCACGCCCGTCGCGCCCTTGGGATTGGACAGGTCAATCTTCGGATTGCCGGCTTTGATGCTTCCTTTGAAATCCGCTCGCAGCTTGTCAGCAATGGTGGCGATAGATGCGGACTGCCTGGCAAGTGCGCCAACGTACTCAGCGATGACCGTGTTGCGCGTCTTCATCTGCTTGCCGCGATGAATCTCCGGCTCGTTGCTCCAGATCTCGTAGATGCGCTCCCTGGGAATGCCATTGGTCAAGAACTCCCGATAGAAGGCGTCCTTTACGACAGGATTGAATGTCGACGCGCGGTAGTGTTCCGCGGTGTCAAAGAGAGTAATCACGTGGGGTACAGGCGCAAAGACGACGCGACGCACGATCTCGTCTAAGAAGACGATGCATGGCGGTACAGCTCCTGCCTCCTTCTCCATGAGCTCATCCGGCGGAAACATCCAGGCTAAGGCGCGCTGCTTCTGGTCGGTCAGAGCCAACACCTTAGGCAGATGTCGGCCGACCGCGTTGCACAGCTCTTTGTACTGACGGGCTTCCCAGAAAGCGATTTGGCCTTTCAGCGATGTTTTGCCGAGTCCGAGGACGTAAGTGTTGGCTTGGTCAATGTAGTCCGACAGGGTTGACAGGAAGGACTTAAGCTCAGTCCATTCGGCGACGAGAGACTTCTGGTCGACCACGAAGCCCTGGTGCTTCCAAAACAGCGGCGACTTGCCAGGCGCGTATGCGGTCGCTCCGCCACCAAGGCCGAGGCCCGTCAGCAAGCCGGAGCTTGGATCGAAGTTGACGGCCACCGAAAGGGTCAGGTTGGGGAAGGGCGCAAGCGTCGCGAGCATCGCGGCGGTGTCGACGTCCAGGGTGTTGTTCTCCAGCGCCTTTGCTCGTGCGGGTAGCTTCGCGCCTTCGCGCTTCAGGAACGTGTGCGTGGCGTACACGGGCTCCAAACCAGTCGTGGCCGCTATTGCATGCGTTGTACTGATGGCGGCGGTGTAGAGCATCTTGCGGCCGCCGCGCGTCATGCCTGCGATGCGGCTTAGATGCTGCGTGAGCTCTGCGCCCGGTTGGCAGTAGTGGTCAGGCTTTGCTGCAAGCTTGATCTTGAAGTCAGAGGGTACCCAACGCGCGTACCCCAGGAAGTCGCAAGACGAACAGCGTGAGTCGACATGCCACTCCAAGCTCCTCCAGCCATCTGCCTTGGCATCGCCGGTGGAAACGACCCGTGGCAGATCCTCGCGGAAGAAGCGCAAGACCGTGGGGAGGTAGAACCTCAAGTTCGCGTCCTCGCAGTCGGCCATCAACGCGTCAAGAAGCTTGGCTGCAGTTGGGGCGGGAGTCTTGGAGCACTCCACGTCGAAGGCTGACTCCCCCTCCTTGAACCGTGTCCAAAGCGCGCACCCAGTTGCCACGAAGAAGTATTTGTCGTTGCCCGTCTCCTCAAGCCAGTTCGCGATCATCACGGCATAGAGGGCAACTTCCGCCGAGTAGCTCGGATTCGCTTCCGAGGTGTGCTTGACGTCGATGACGACCAGGGCCCGGCGGCTGCTGTCCTCCGCACCAAGGGGGCGGCGTCCTCCCTTGGGCGTGACAGCCTCATCGCCGGGACGGGGCTGTCGAACGATGACGATGTCAGGAATCAGTCCATCCATCGGCGGAATTAGGCCCTGCTGATGTGCAGGCACCCCGAGGTTCGTGAGCACTCTGGCTTGGAAGTGCTTTGGTTCAATCTTCCCTTGCAGCAGAAACGTCGGATTGGCTGATGCAGAGGAAAGCAAGTCGCCAAGAGGCTCCTGTTTCGGTTGAGCGTTTTTGCCCTTCGAGAACATCACGCCAGCGCCGAAAGCTGCGATCAGCTTGTCGTTTCGCAGATCCTCGAAGTTTCGGCCCTCGGTCTGCAGCACGCCCACGCTGGGACGGGCGGGCATCGGCTCTGGAAGACCTGCCTCTTCGAGCACCTTGGGGATATGCAGAGAGAGGAAGAGCTGCTTATCGCACTTGGTACGAAGGTACTGCGACAAAGTGGTTTTGGTTATCCGTTTAGGCAACCCGAACGTAGTTGACATGGCTGATATCTCCTCATATTGCACACCTGTGAGCAGTACTTGGTCTTTGTTAGCTACTGCATTGATGCAGCCTGGCACAGGGCACGACCTTCGCTTTAAATCGACTTCTTGACGTCTTCCACGAGCTGCCGCTCGAAATGACTCAGCTGTGGCACGGTCTCTAACCGCAGTGCAGCCAGTTTGAGCAGGGATGCATCCAGGGATCCGCCTGCCGCGAGCTTCGACTCCAGTTTCTTCGCCAGCGGGAAGGGTAGTCCGTATTCATCGAGCGCAATGAGGGCGGGGTCCGAGAACAGGCTCTCCAGCTGTCTGACGTAAGCAGCGTAGTTCGCCAGCTTGGCCCGGCCCTTGCGCTGTGCGACCTCGTGGTGAATCCGGCTGACTGCCATGGCCAGCTTGGGGAATCGATACGTGGGCCACTGGCGGATGAATGCCAGCACATCCTCCACCGCGTCGTCGGGTTCCTTCGGGTCCTGACCCTTCATCTCATTGGCAATCAGCTCCTTCAACGGGGTGTTCCTGAGCTGAGCCAGCCTGAAGGCCAACTGCCGGCCAGAGCTGACGCCATGCACCCAGCCGGTTTCGTGGACTAGGTGCTTCCAGATGACCTCACACAGCAGTACCAACTGCTCCCAGTCCGGAAACCCGGACCACCCCAGCTCATTCAAGGTCCGTGGCGTTTCCAGAATGTGCCTAGCAAGCGCAAGCTGGTCTGCCGGCTCAATACCCGAGTTCTGACGCAGCACGTCCCAACTCAGAACTTGCTGCTGCCTCAGCGGCTCCAGACGCTTGCTAGCAGTCTCGGTGAGGTCGGGCTCCTCAAGCTGGATCAACAAGCCATCGGTCGCCAGATTCTCATCCTGAGAGAAGACAGGCACATCGACGAACGGAAGGTCGTGCTGTGGCGGGTCGTGGAAGATGAAGACTTTCCCAATGAAGTGCTTGAACATCCGACCTGACCGGCCGCGAATGTTGTTGAATGTGAAGTAGTCCAGGGTTCGGGCGGGGGCACCAATCTTGTGGTCAAAGATGACGACGTTCTTGGCCTTCGTGTTGACGCCTTCGATCAGCGTGGAAGTGCAGACAAGGAAGTCGAGCTCGCCTTCGTTGAACCCTTTGACGCTGAGTTGCGCCAGCGCTCGCGGCATGCGCCCGTGATGCATACCGATGCCGCTCTTGAAGCCTTTGACGAGGGTCCAGTCAGGGTGGTAGTGCTGAGCAGTCCACTTAGCTGCATCCGCCATCCCAATCCTCCGGTTGGGGAGGCCGTCCGCAAGCAGCTCGGTGACCTTGCGCACACGCCCTGGTGACGAGCAATAGACCAGCGTGGGGCCCTTCAACTCGCTGCACAGCGACAACAGCCGCTCCATTTCTTGTTCGGGCTGCGAGGTGACCGGGATCAGCTCTGTCACGACGGTGGCGAAGTCGGTATGGATGAATTGGCTTCGGAAGCGCTGGGGGAATCCCGATGGCACGCCCTCTATGTTCGGACCGAGCAGGTAAAACTGCTTGGCCTTCTTAGTCATCTTGTAAAACGCGTGGTTGAGGGTCATCGCCCGCTGCGCATCCCCTCGAGGGTCCAGCTTGTAAAACTCATCCAGGACGAACAGGTCGATGTCCGGCAGGTCGGGAAAGTCGACTGCGCGCTCCTGCGTCAACACAAAGATGTTCTGGCGGGCTAGTGCTTGGCTTGCGTGGGTGATGACCTTGTGCGTCTGCTTATATGCGACCAAGCGCCGCCGTGTCTCGTCGATGAGAGCGATCGTCGGCACTACGATGACGATGCTGGAGAACTTGCCGGTGTCGATGAGTGCGTCGATGAGGGAGCTCTTTCCGAAGCTGGTGGGCGCGCTAAGGATGACGCTCTCACCGTCCAGTAGCAGGCGAAACACCTCCGCTTGAACCCGGTGGAACACCAACCCCTTCTCGCTCTCCAAATTCTCTTCCTGCCCATTTTGGAGCTCGCCCGCCATGACTGAGGGTCGATGAAGCTCGCGCGCGATAGCGTCCTTGAGCCCCAGCTCTTTGATGTCCAGGTACGGGTAAAGGCCCAGGTGCCGTACCAGACCATTGAGCATGTCACCGCAGTTTCGAAAGGCGTCGCGGTGGTCAAGCGCACGGAGAACAAGCTCCTGCAGATGCGGCTGTGCAGATTCCTGAATGCGGCTCGCCTGCCAGCACAGTGACTGAAGGATCTCGAATGCGTTGTCTGGCCTCGCTTCGCCGGCACGAAGGATCCGGGTGACCTCGTTCTCGCTGAGCATCACTGAAGCCTCCGCAACTCGTCATCAAGCTGCTTGACCAAGCTCGCCTTGGAGTTCAATGGAATGACAAACAAATGGACGCGGACCGGCAAATTCATTGGCTTGAGCTTTGCACTCAGCTTCGATTGAATCAAACTTGCCTCAGCCTGCAGCGCTTGAACATACTGCACCGTTGTCTTCGTATGGCCCTTTAGGGCCGCGCTGTCGTATGTAATTAGTACCGGCACGCACGCGGCGTCAAACACCTCGTCAATCGAAGTGTTCTTATGCAGCAGTTTCGAAAGCTTCGGGTAGTGAGGCGACGACTTGTCGAGCTTGTTTGCTATCAGCGCGACCTCGTTCTCCATGTAGTTGATGCGCGTGTGGTCCAAAATCTCCTTGGCAACATCTCTGACCGCTCTCGTGGCGTTGTCGTAGAACTTGACCTCACCAATCCAGAGCTCAAGTTTTCCACCAACCTCGACCACGTGGACGGCGTCGTAGCCTTTCACAGTGCCGTTGACAGAATCTTTCCAGTACATCTTGCTTATCGCCGGCACCGATTGGTAGATCTGGCGCAAGGCGATGTGCAGAAAAAGCTCACCAAACTCGCCGCGGTGCTTGTACTTGTCAGTCTGGTACACAAGTCCGGCAGCCTTCCGGATCAGACGAAGAGCGTTGCCGGGCTTAAGTTGGTCGAGTTCATCAGCGGCGAGGCAAAACTCCGGCAGCCACTCCATAGCGTGTTCCGCAAGAGCTTCTCCACGCCACTTTGTGCCCGCATACCCGGCACAAAGGGCAGAAAGAGTCGGATCCAGTGTTAGGTCACTAGCAGCAATGGTGAGGAAAGGATCCGGCGGAGCAGGATACGGCATGTATGAGGCTCTAGGAGTCTGAATTACTTATTGTCCACTACGTGTGCAACTGTAACAGTCAATTTTGGTTGCTCCCTCTCACGATGTGTATGCGCATGCGCAGGACATCTGATCGCTGATCGAGACCGTGATCTGTGATTTCATAATTCTCCCGCTTGAATGCTTCCCACCAAGAAGCCAATCCATATCGGACTGGATCAGCACCGTCGGCCGGTGCAGTGCCACTTGGGCCATGAGCAGCACGAGCAATTGGAGCAACCACAATCAAAGGCTCAGCCTTCCCGCAGGTGCAATTGACTGGGGTTTGCCCCACCGTAAGCCACACGGGCAGCTACAACACCAGAGGCCATAGTCGCTGCAAAACAGACACCCACGAGTCATATAACTTATCGATTGCACCCACCCCTGCCTCTGCTCCCACACACTCCCTCCACACCCCCACCCCATAATCCCGCCCGCAACCCCCAGCCCTCCCCCGGCCCTTCTTGCAGGCACAAGACATGACCTCACTGACCGAGCTGTGGCAGGCAGCCATCACCTGGCTCGCCACCCACGCCGTAACCCCCACCGTCCACTGGCTGGACATCGCCCAGGCGGCCGGCGATCCGCGTGAGATTGCCGAGGCGGTGCTGATTGCCGGGCTGCAGTTGTTCCTGATCGCGGGCGTGATGCGGCCGCTGGAGAGCCTGTTTCCGGCCGAGCGCTGGAGCGATCGGCGGCTGACCACGGTGGACCGCAACTACACGCTGCTGATGCTGCTGGGGCTGTTTCCGCTGTTCAGTTTTCTGGTGCTGATGCCGTTTGCCAGCATGCTGGGCGGCGGGCCGGCGGCTGAGGAGGCCACGGGGCTCAAGCATTGGGTGCCGTGGTTTGCGGACCATCCGGTGGCGCTGTTCCTGGTGTACTACGTGGTCTACGACCTGGTTTATTACTGGATGCACCGCGCCCAGCACGTGATTCCCTGGTGGTGGGCCATGCACAGCATGCACCACAGCCAGCGCCAGATGAGCTGCTGGAGCAATGACCGCAGCCATTACCTGGACGGCATGCTGCAGTCCTTCATCCTGGCCACGGTGGGGCTGGCGATGGGGGTGGAGCCTTCCGAATTTGCGCTGCTGGGGCTGCTGAGCGAGCTGGTGCAGAACTTCTCGCACGCCAATGTGCGGCTGCGCCTGGGCTGGCTGGGCCGCGTGGGTGAGCGGGTGCTGGTGGGCCCGCTGTTCCACCGCCACCACCACATGCTGCGCGACCCCGAACGGCCCACGCGCCACAACTGCAATTTTGGGCAGGTGCTGCCCTGGTGGGACATGCTGTTTGGCACCGCGCTGTACACCAACGAGCCCGTGCGCCCCACGGGCGTGAGCGACCCCGAGGTGGATGCCGACAACGAGCGCGGGCTGGTCGCCATGCAGTGGCATACGCTCAAGCGGTTCTGGGGAGCGTTTCGCCGACGCGAGGGCTGGCGGCTGGGCGATGTGTCCTTCGGGCCCGGCTACCGGCCCATTCATGACGACGATGGGGCCCAGCCCCACCCTGCGGCCGGGGCGACTGCGGTGGCTGGGGCGGCCGGGGTTGCGCCTACGGCTCCAGGTTCGGCCGCATCAGCGCCTCGAACCAATCGATGAAAACCGCCAGCCGGCGCGAGCGCTGGCGGCGGTGCGGGTACAGCAGCGCCACGGGCATGGGCGCTGCGCGGTGGGCGGGCAGCACCTCCACCAGCTCGCCCGTGTCCAGCAGGTGCTGCACGTCATAGCGTGGGATCTGGATCAGCCCCAGGCCGGCGCGGCAGCAGGCGATATAGCTTTCTGCATTGTTGGTGACCACGCGGCTGGGCACGGCCAGGGTCTGCGGCCCATCCACTCCATCCACCCCATCCACATCGCTCGCCCCACTCCATTCCCAGGGCAGTTCCCGCCCGGTGCGCGGCGAGGCATAGCCCACGCTCCAGTGGCCGTGCAGCAGGTCCTGCGGCTGCTCGGGCAGGCCGTGCTCGCGCAGGTAGGCGGGGCTGGCGCAGTTGATGAGAGCAATGCAGCCCAGCGGGCGCACGACCAGGCTGCTGTCATGCAAGGTGCCCACGCGCACGGCGCAGTCCACGCCTTCCTGCACCAGGTCGATGGCGCGGTCTGACGAGCCCAGCACCAGTTGCAGGCCCGGGTGGCGGCGCATGAGCCCCGGCAGCGCAGGCGCCAGCAGGCGGCGCGCGATGCGGCTGGGCACGTCCACATGCAGCCGGCCCGTGGCCTGGCGCGTGCGGGCCTGGAACATCTGCTCCACATCCTCGGCCTCTGACAGCAGCGGGCGCACACGCTCCAGCAACTGGGCGCCATCGGCCGTCAGGCTCACCTGGCGCGTGGTGCGGTGCAAGAGCCTTGCGCCCACCTGCTCTTCCAGCTGCTGCACGGCGGCGGAGACCGTGGCGCGCGGCAGGTCCAGCGCATGGGCGGCCTTGATGAAGCTGCCCATCTCGGCCACCTGCATGAAGATCCGGTATCGGTCGAGTCGGTCCATGGGACGCAGCATAGTCCGTGCAGCGGTCCTTCCACTTGGCCTACTTGGTGGTGTAGCCGCCGTTGATGAGGATGGTCTGCCCGGTGATCCACCAGCCGTCGCTGACCAGGTGGCGGATGAAGGGCACCACGTCTTCGATATGCGTCAGCCCCGAGGGCGAGAACGGCGACAGCGCCGCCGCGCTCTTGTGATAGGCCACGGCGTCCGCGCCTTCCTGGCCGTAGAAGAACGGCGTGTCCATGGGCCCCGGCCCCACGGCCGTGACCGAAATGCCCCGCGCCCCGAACTCCTTGGCCGCCGCCCGCGTGAAATGCTCCACCGGCGCCTTGGTGCCCGCGTAGGAGGAATAGAACGGCGTGAACGCGCCCAGCAACGAGGTCACCAGGGTCACGATCTTGCCGTGGTCGTTGACATGGCGCCCCGCCTCCTTGAGGAAGAAAAACGCCGACTTGCCGTTGACGGCGGCCATCTCGTCGTACTCCGCCTCGCTGATCTCCATCAGCGGCTTCTTGAGCACCTTGCCCACGGTGTTGATGGCAATGTCCGGCCGGCCCACGGCGTCCACGGCCTCTGCAAAAAGCCGCTCCACAGCGCCAGCGCGCGTCAGATCACCCTGCAGCGCCACGGCCTCTGCGCCCAGCGCACGCACTGCGGCCACCGTGGTCTCTGCTTCGGCCCGTGAAGACTCGCTGTTGTAGTGCACCACCACGGCCCGCGCGCCGTGCCCCGCCAGATCTCGGGCAATCAGCCCGCCCAGATTCTTGCCGCCGCCTGCAATCAGCGCCACCTTGCCGCGAATGGAATGGTCTGCCATGGAAACGCTCCTTGTGCTTGGATGAAGCACCCAGCTTAGGCAGCCAGCCCCCCGCGATAAACCCGCGCAGCCGGGATGGATCATCCAGAAAACCAGAACAATCAGCCGCGCCCAGCGGCTCCTGCCCCGGGGCAGTCCGCTCCCCCTCCCGTATGCCCGCGCCTGCGTCGTGGCGCTTGCGGGGTTGCAAGCCTGCCGAAGGACAGGCTTGCTTCGTGATCTGACTTGCCGCAGTTGTCTGAGCGGAGCGCGAAGCGCGCAGAGAGTTCTGCGGCAAACCCCGCAAGCGCCACGACGCAGGTTGCCCGCAGCGAAGCGGAGGGTCGCGGGCATCCGGGTCGCCTTCTTTGGCCCGGTTTCTTGGCGAGACAAGAAAGCGGGTCGGCCGCCGGGCCGAGACCCGGCCTCGAAAAAACACCCCCCGGCAGGGTCAAGAACAAGCTACACACCGCCCGTGTCCCAAGACATCAGGACAGCTCGCGCTCGTACATATACCGCCGCGACCAAGGCAACGAAGCAGCCCCCTGCCCCGCCCTCCGACAAACAACCTGAAAGATAGACACATCATCGTGTTCAAACGCATAAGCACACCCCGCCAAATACACCCTCCAAATCCGAAACCTCTCCTCCTCCACCAACGCCCGAATCTCCGGCACACAAGCCTCAAACCGCTCCAGCCACAACTGCAACGTGCGCACGTAATGACGCCGCAACCCCTCCACATCCAGCACCTCCAGCCCCCCACGCTGCATGGCCTCCAGCGCCAGACTCAGGTGCGGCAGCTCGCCATCAGGAAACACATACCGGTCGATGAACGCACCGCCACCCAGGGCCGTGGCGCCCACGTCGGCATCGGTGGAGGTGATGCCGTGGTTCAGCGCCAGCCCGTCGTCGGCCAGCAGCTCGCGCATGTGCGCAAAGTACATGGGCAGGTTGCGGCGGCCCACATGCTCGAACATGCCGACGCTGGTGATGCGGTCAAAGCGCCCCTGCACGTCGCGGTAGTCCTGCAGGCGGATCTCGATGCGGTCGGCCAGGCCCGCCGCGCGCACGCGCTCGGTGGCCGCTTCGAACTGGTTGCGCGACAGCGTCACGCCCACGCAGTGCGCGCCAAAGTGCTGGGCCGCGCGCAGCACCAGGGCGCCCCAGCCGCAGCCGATGTCCAGCAGGCGCTGGCCGGGCTGCAGGCGGATCTTGGTGAGGATGTGGTCCAGCTTCTTGCGCTGGGCGGTGGCCAGGTCCTCGTCGCCGTTCTCGAAGTAGGCGCAGGAGTAGACCATGCCCTCGTCCAGCCAGAGCCGGTAGAAGTCGTCGGACACGTCGTAGTGGTACTGGATGGATTCGCGGTCCGTGCTGCGGCTGTGCCGAAAGCGCCTTGCCGCGCGCGCCGCAAGCGCCAGCCGCCCCGGCCCCTTGCCCGCGCCCTGGGTCTTGGACATGCGCCGCGCCAGCGCATAGCCGAAGTCGATGATGTCGGGCAGGCGCCCGTCGATGTCGATCTGGCCCTTCACATAGGCCTGGCCCAGGTGGTCCAGGCTGGGGTCCAGCAGCAGCGGCAGGGCCGAGGCGCTGCGCACGGTGAGCGTGACCCGCGGCTGCTCGAAGCGGCCGAAGTCGAACTGCTCGCCATTCCACAGCACCAGCCGCGCCGGCAGATCGGCCCGCGCACGCACGGCCTCGGCCCAGCGCCTGAGCTTCTTGTCCCAGAACATCGTGCATCTCCCCGGGGCTGGCTGCGCCCCCCTTTTGACATGACCCGCATGAACCGCATGCAAAGCAAATGACGAGTCTTGCCGGTTCATGTGACGGCAAGACGTCAGCACGGCAGCCCGCGCCGGTAGCGGATCGATACAGACCCGACGGCGCCCACACCCCGCCAGCGGCCCGGCTTGGGGCACACTGGCCGGCGTTCCAACGGCCCCGGCGCGAAAGCGCCTGCGACAGACACCATGCAAGCCCATGACCTGAGCATCGAACACTGCATCGAGCACCGCAACGAACAACGCAGCACTGGCGGCTATGGCCTGCCGGATTTCAGGAACCTGCCATCGAACTGGAGCCAGTGACGCCATGGCCATGACCCATACCCAGGCGCTGTCCAAGCTGGCAGCCGATACCCTGGTGCAGACCCTGGAGGAAGACGTGGCGCGCGTGATGGCGCGCACGTTTGCGCTGGGCCGGCACGATGCCGCTATCGCGGCCAACTACGGCGGCCATGCCCTGCCGCCCCTGCTGCGGCGCTGGAGCTGCGTGCTGCAGGCCGGTGACGCCAAGGCAACGGCGCTGTACCGGCACAAGACGGCGCTGGCTCTGGCCATCGTGCTGCACAGGAACGGCCTGGCCGACGCGGGCCTGAACGCGGCCGCGCGCACGGCCATCGATGTGCTCAATGCCGAGGTGGCGCTCAGCGATGACTTCTTTCGCAAGTCGGCGCAGATCCGCCAGGACTTCCTGGACACGCCGCCCGCGCCGCCCAAGCGCTCGCCGGGCCTGCCCGACAGCCTGACCTTCTACCGCGCGGCCGACGTGGTGGCCATGGAGCTGGACGGGCGCTTCCACGCCCTGTACGTGCACGGCTGCGCCCGGACCAACCAGAGCCCCATCGTCGAGTTCTACGACGCGGTGTTCGACCATGTGCCGCAGATGGCGGAACTGGCCGACGTGCGCGCCCGGGGCCGGCGCTACAACGATGGCGTGGGACGGGTGGCGCGGTTTTCCATATCGGGCCTGAAGTTCCTGCCCGACCCGGCCGGCCAGTTCACCCTAGTCAAGGCCTGCGTGGAGACGCCGCCGGACCCGGGCCATCTGCAAAAGGGCGACTGGCTCTACACGGTGTCCGACATCTTCGAGCTGCAGTCCGAGGTGGACACCATGTTCGGCCCCGGCGGCAAGCCCTGAGCCCTGAGCCTTGAGCCCTGAGCCCTGACAGCGGCCTGTTCTTGCCTGTTTTCAAGAGGAAATTCATGACGCATCCCCGGCCTTCCACTCTGTCCTCCCGCATGGCCTTGCCGGCAATGCTGGCACTGGCTGCCACGCTGGCCCTTGCGGGCTGCAACCAGCGGCACGACACAGCAGCCATGGAATCTGCGCCCGCCCCCGCGCCCATGGCGGGCGGCGCCGGCATGAAGCAAGGCCGCGCCGCCACCGTGCAGGCCGAGGATGCGGCAGCAGCCGCACCAGAGACATCGGCGCAGGACGAGATGGCCCAGCGCTTCCTGGCCGTGCGCCAGGAGCTGAACGTGGAAGTGCCGCAGGCGCAGCTGGCCGATGCCTGGGGCCAGGTGCGCGACCTGTGTGCCACGCTGCGCTGCGAGCTGCTGTCGGCATCGCTGCTGCGCGAGACGCCCCAGCAGCCCGGCAACGCCATGCTGGAGATGCGCGTGGCGCCGGCCGATGTGCAGCGGCTGCTGGGCACGCTGGCCGGCGTGGCCACCATCGTGTCGCAGAACACCATCAGCGAGGACAAGACGGCCGAGGTGATCGACGTGGAGGCGCGCATCAGGAACCGTACCGAATTCCGCGACAGCCTGCGCCTGATGCTGCGCGACACCACGACCAAGCGCACCATGTCCGACCTGCTGGAGATACAGCGCACGCTGTCGGACACGCAGGCCGAGCTGGACGCCATGGCCGCCCAGCGCAAGGTGCTGGAGCAGCAGACCAGCAAGCAGCACATACAGATCCAGTTCACGCCCACCCGCGCCCTGGTGCAGGGCGGCACCAGCTACAGCCCCATAGGCCGCGCGCTGCGCGATGCCGGCCATGTGCTGGGCGAGAGCATGGCCGCGCTGATCACCTTCGTGGCGGCCGTGCTGCCCTGGCTGGTGCTGGTGGTGCTGCCGCTGGGCTGGGTGCTGCGCGCGCTGTGGCGGCGCAGGCGTGCCAGGAAGGCCTGAGCGGCACGGCAGGATCAGGAAATACGGCGGCACGGAGACCGGCCCGCCCGGCGGTCCTGCCGTGCTCCAATCAAGCCATGCCCACCGAACCGAGCCTTGACGACCTGCGCCGCCATGCCGTGGCGCGCACCCTGTTCACACCGACCACCCTGCCTGCGGCCATACAGCGCCTGGGCTTTGTGCAGGCAGACCCGATCCGCGCGCCGGCCCGGGCGCAGGACCTGACGCTGCGCCACCGCGTCAAGGACTACCGCGCCGGCGACCTGGAACGCCGCTACGCGCGCCTGGCGATCGACGAGGACTGCCTGGTCAACTACGGCTTTCTGCCCAGTGAGCACCTGGCGCTGATGCACCCGCGCCAGGCCCGCAAGGCCTGGGATGCCGAGACGCAGCGCAAGGCCGCCGAGGTGCTGGCCTTCGTGCGCGAGCGCGGCGCCGCGCATCCACGCGAGGTGGAGCAGCATTTCTCGCACGGAAGCGTGAAGAACTACTGGGGCGGCTCGGGCAGCGCCAGCACGCAGTTGCTCGACGGCATGCACTACCGCGGCCTGCTGCGCGTCAAGCGCCGCGACAGCGGCACGCGCGTCTACGAGGCCATCGCCCACCCGCCTGCCGACGACAGCCCCGCCGCCAGCGCCCGGCGCGCCGCCGCGCTGATCGACCTGGTGGTGCGCAAGTACGCACCGCTGCCGGCCCCCAGCCTGACCTACCTGGTGCGCCTGCTGGGCTATGGCGCGCCCCATCTGGCGCAACAGACACAGGTGGCGCTGCGGCTGGCGCGCGAGCAACTGGCCAGTTGCCGCATCGACGGAACCACCTGGTACTGGCCCGCCGACGAAAACCCGCGCTCGCGCCGCCATGCCTTCGACGAGCGGCTGCGCCTGCTCGCGCCCTTCGATCCCCTGGTCTGGGACCGGCGCCGCTTCACACTGCTCTGGGGCTGGACCTACAAGTTCGAAGCCTATACGCCACCAGCTCAGCGTCAGCTCGGCTACTACGCCCTGCCCATGCTCTGGCAGGGCCATGTGATCGGCTGGGCCAACCTGCAGGCGCGCGACGGCCGGCTGGAGCCGTCATTCGGCTATGTGGCCGGCGCGGCGCCCGGCGATGCCGCCTTTCGCAGCGCGCTGGATGAGGAGCTGCAGCGCATGGAGCAGTTCCTGGCGCCGCGCTGAGGCGCAGGCACTCGCCCCCCTGCGCGCGGTGGACGTGATTGGGGGAATTGGTCAAGTTCACCCAGTTGACGCGCGAACGCACCGGCTGGACTGCACCGGCTGGACCGCACAGGCTACCTGGCGGACCGGTGCAGCGAATGCAGGGAGCGGGCGCGAGCGCTCCCCCGCCGACGAGCGGCCTTTCATGGTCTTTCGGCACATGCTGCAGCAGCACCCGTGCATCAAGGCCGGCAGGCCGCCGGACCGCCCTCAGTTCATGCGCGGCAGATTCGCTGCCTTGATGGCCGCGCCCATGGACTCATGGCCCTGGACCAGCTTCCTGCGGTATTCGGCTCCGGTGAGAGCTGCCGGGTCCACGCCCGCCGACTCGAAGACACGCGCGACCTGGGGACCTTCGGCGGCTGCCATGGCGACGCGCTCCAGCCTGTCGCGCAGGGCCGGGGGCACGCCCTTGGGATAGGCCAGGCCGATCCAGGAGTCGATCTCCACGTCGTAGCCCTGCTCCCTGAGCGTGGGCACCTCGGGCAACTCCTTCCAGCGCATGGGGCTGGCGCTGGCCAGCAGGCGCATTTTTCCGGCCTTGACGTGCTGGACGATGTCCGAGGGGTTCTGCACGATGACATCGACCTGCCCGCCGATCAGGCCGGCCACGGTCTCCGCGCCGGACTTGTAGTTGATCTCCTCGAACCTGCCGCCGGTCTTGCGCCCCAGCTCGTACATGGCCAGGTTGTTGGGCGCGGACGGCGCGCCAAAGAAGATGCCCTTGCCCTGGCGGGACGCGGCCACCAGGTCGGCCATGGTCTTGTAGGGCGAGTCCGCGCGCACGGCCACGCCATAGCGGTAGCGGGCCACGCCTGCGATGAAGTCGAAGTCATCGACCTTGTAGTCCACCTTCATGAGGTGGGGCGTGATGGCGATGGTCGAAAACGTCACCACGCCCAGCGTATAGCCGTCAGGCTTTTGCCGGGCCAGCGACGAGACGCCCAGCGTGCCCTGCGCTCCCGCGCGGTTGTTGGGCACCACGGGCTTTTTGAGCAGGCCCTCCATGGCATTGCCGATGGCGCGCGAGGCCACGTCGGTATTGCCGCCTGCGCCGTAGTTGATGATCAGGGTCAGTTCCCGCTCGGGAAACGCGTCCGTGCCCTGGGCCAGCGCCGGGGCGCCGGCTGCGGCCGCCAGCGCTGCCGCGCAGAAGGCCGAAAGCAGGCATCTGCGAGATGCGGGTGATGGATATGCATGCATGGTTGTCTCTCGTTGCGATCTTGGGTTCTGTCGTCTTTGGAAGTCGTGCTTTCACGGTGCCGCGCACTACCCACTGGCCGGGAAGCAGGCACGCCCTGGAAGTGGGGGCGCCGAGGAAGGGCAGCCCCGCACCGAGGGTGCCGCCCCCCCCGCCAAGCGAGAGGGGGAAGCGGCGCAGCCGCTCAGGGGGTCGTCCTTCCTCAATTCATGAAGAAGCCGCCGTTGACGTCGATCACCGCGCCATTGGTGAAGCCTGCGGACTCGCTGCACAGGTAGCGGATGGCAGCACCGACCTCGGCCGCCTCGCCCAGGCGCCGCACCGGGATCTGCTCCGCATAGCGGCGGTTGACCTCGTCGCCGGCCTGCTGCGCCATCGGCGTCAGGATGCGGCCCGGCGCCACGCAGTTGGTGGTGATGCCGTACTGGCCCATCTCCGAGGCGATGGAGCGGCTCAGCCCCAGCACGGCGGACTTGCTCAGCATGTAGGCGGGGCCGGCCACGATGGATTTGCCGCGCCCGGCCAGCGAGGACACGTTGACGATGCGCCCCCAGAGCCGCTGCTTCATGCCCGGCAGCGCCAGCTGGCACAGGCGCAGCATGGACAGCAGGTTGACGTCCAGGATCTGCTGCACCTCGCCCAGCCCCACTTCGAGGATGCCGTTGGACTGTCCGCTGGCGTTCTTGAGGCTGATGCCGGCGTTGTTGACCAGGATGTCCACGCCGCCGTGGCGCTGCACCATGTCCGCGACCACGCGCTGGCGGGCTGCCTCGTCGCAGACATCGAGCACCACGGCGCTGGCCCTGGCACGCAGCTCCTGCGGCACCAGTTCCAGGTCGGGCGCGGCCAGGTCGGCCAGCACCACGCGGCGGCCGTCGCGCAGCAGTTCGATGGCGGTGGCCAGGCCGATGCCGCGTGCGGCGCCGGTCACCAGGGCCGTGCGGATGGGGAAGTTCTCAGGCGCGCTCATCAGTGGCTCTCCGGCGTGTAGAAGGTGATGGGGGGAAAGGCGTCTTCGGTGCACATGACCTCGATCAGCGTGGCCTCTTCGGCAGCCATGGCGGCGCGCAGCGCGGGGGCGATGGCATCGGCCGATTCCACGCGCACGCCGTGGATGCCGCAGGCCCGTGCGATGGCCGCATGGTCCACGCCGCTGAAGTTCACGGCGGAGGTGTGCTCGCCGAACTTCACATGCTCGGCATGCTTCTGGTAGCCCAGGATGCCGTTATTGATGAGGACGGTGATGACCTTGATGCCCATGCGCCTGCAGGTCTCCATCTCCGACCACACATGGCCGAAGCCACCGTCGCCCACCAGGCAGAACACCTGGCCGCCGTCCTGCGCCAGGCGCGCGCCCATGGCCATGGGCATGCCCCAGCCCAGGCCCGCCAGGCCGCGCGGCGTGATGAAGCGCTGGCCGGCCCGGCGCGCGGTCAGGTAGTTGGTGACCCACAGCGTGGAGTAGCTGGCATCGGCCACCACGGTGTCCTCGGCGGTCAGCAGGGCGTCGAGCTCATGCATGATGCGTTCGGGCCGGATGGGTGCGGCGCTGGACAGGCGCACTTCGGCTGATTCCTGTCGGTGCCTTTCCCTGCCCTCGGCAATGCGTGCGGCCAAGGCAGCGCGCTGGCCGGTACGGGCCGACAGATCCAGCGCCCCGGCGATGTCCAGCATGGCCTGCAGCGCCAGCCGCGCATCGCCCACCAGGCGCATGGCGTCGTAGTTGCGCCCTATCTCCTGGCCGTCGATATCGAGGTGGATGAATTGCGCATCGCGCGGGTACAGCGTCCAGCTGTCCGTGCCGTTCTGGTTGGTGCGGTTGCCGATCAGGAACACCACGTCGGCCCCGGCCACGAAATCCTTCAGGTAGCGGCCCGAGCCATTGGGCCCCAGGCAGTTGGCGACCACGCCCAGCGACAGCTCATGCGTCTCGGCCACGGCGCCCTTGCCCATGTTGGTGGTGGCCACGGGCAGGCTCAGCGCATCGGCAAAGGCGCTCAGTGCCTCGCTGGCGCCCGAGATGTGCACGCCGCCACCGGCAACGATGACCGGCGCGCGGGCCTGGAGCAGCGCGCCCACGGCCCGTTCCAGCAATTGCCGTTCGGGCACGGCGCGGTCCAGCGGAAAGCGGGCCAGTGCAGCGGGCCGGGGCACGCTGGAGGGCTGGGCAGGCTCGGTGAGCAGGTCGGCCGGCAGCATCAGCGCCACGGGGCCGGGCCGGCCGCTGCAGGCCGCGATGATGGCCTGCTCCACATAGTCTTCCACGCGCGATGCCTGGTCCACGCGCCGCACCCACTTGGTCACGGGCTTGAACAGGCCCATGTGGTCCAGGTCCTGGAAGGCGTTCCTGTCGGTCTGGTCGCGCGCCACGTCCTGCACCAGCGCGATGATGGGGATGGAGACCTTCAGCGCCTCGGCCAGCGGAGCCACCAGCAGCGCGGCGGCCGGCCCGTTCTGCGCGGTGATCACGGCCGGCCTGCCGCTCATGCGGGCATGGGCATCGGCCATGTAGCCGCCCGCGTTCTCGGTGCGGTAGGCGATCTGGCGCAGGCCCAGTTCCTCGGCGGCCAGCACGAACATGCTGGGCAGGCTCTGCCCGAAGAACTGCGTGATGCCGTGCCGCTTCAGGACCCGGGCCACCAGGTGGCCTACGGTGTCCTGCTTGTTCAATCCAGGGTTGCTCAGGGGTTTCGACATGGGTTGCGGTTTCCGTTCAACAAAAAAAGGCGTAGCGGCTCCCTCGCCATGGCAATCGCCAGGGATACGGAAAGGGAAGCCAGGGGGAACTTATCTATTCAGGAAATTCAAAGGCAATCCAGGACACGGCCAGTCCAGCGCCACCAGCCGCCCCGATGAAGACAGGGTGACAAAAGCCGTCTTCAGGTCCTTGCCACCAAAGCAGATGTTGGTGGTCATGGGGTCGGGCAACTCGACCCGGTGCAGCACCTGCCCGGCTGGCGAGACCACGGTGATGCCGCCCTCGCCCAGCGTGGCAAGGCAGATGTTCCCTTCGGCATCCACGGCCAGGGAATCGATGTTCTGCATGCCCGGCAGGCGGCAGACCAGCCGTCCGCCATTGGGCGAATCGGGCCAGGGCCGGGCCAGGATGTGCCCGGGCTCGCCGATGTCGAAGGCCCACAGCCGCCCCGTGAAGGTCTCCGCCACATAGAGCGTCTTCTCATCGGGAGAAAGACCGATTCCGTTGGGCGACCACAGCGGGAAGACGGCTTCGCGGATGGCGCTGCCATCGGCCAGCGCGTAGCAGACGCTGCCCCGGTCCACCTCACGCGGCCGCACCTTGCCGTGGTCGGTGAACCAGAACCCGCCATGCCGGTCGAAGACCAGGTCGTTGGGCCCCTTCAAGGGTCCGCTGCCGCTTTGCGTGTACAGGCATTCGACCTGGCCCGAGGCCAGGTCCACGGCCTCTATGCGCCCGCCCGAATAGTCGTTGGCCTGGCCTATGGGCCGCAGCCCATGCTCCACACTGCGGTGCCACTGGAAGCCACCGTTGTTGCAGATGAACAGCTTGCCGCCGGGGCCTATGGCGGCGCCGTTCGGGCCTGCGCCCAGGTGGACGAGCTGCCGCCTTGTGCCATCGCCCGTCACCCGGGTCAGCCAGCCGTTGGCGATCTCCACCAGCACGACCGATCCATCGGGCATGGCCACCGGGCCTTCGGGAAACTCCAGGCCGTCGGCCAGCTCACGAATCCTTGGTTCTGCTTTTTCCAACGTGTATGTCCGCATGCCCCCCCCCTTAGATATGATGCATGGTACTTGATGCATCAAACACCAATTACAGGGTTAGCCCTTGGCACAGCCGCACTCCGTGGCCATGGGCAAACCGTCCTTCCTCGGGAGGTACCATTGCGCCCAAGCAGTTGCGGAGGCCCGATGTCCAGCGTTTTTTCACAGATCCGAACCAATCAGACCCTTGCCGAAAAAACCTACCTGCAGATCCGTGACGCCATCGTGAGAGGCCAGCTGCAACCCGCGCAGCGCCTCGTCTACCGCAGCCTGGCCGAAGAGTTCGGCATCAGCCCCACGCCCGTGCGCGATGCCATACAGCGCCTGGCCTCCGAAGGCGCCCTGGACCTGGACGACCGCGGCGTGGCCACCGTGCCCGTGCTCAGCGTGGAGCAGTACGTGGAAATCATCGCCCTGCGCATCGAACTGGAAGGCCGCGCCGCCGCAGCCGCCGCCAGCCGCCATCCGGGCCAGGGCTTCATCGACACTCTCACCCGGCTGCACCAGGACCTGGAAAAATCCATCGCCGTGGACGACGACGCCACGCTGATCGCCAACGAGCGCTTCCACTTCTCCATCATCGAAGCCGCGCAGCAGCCCGTGCTGGCCAGCCTCATCGGCCTGCTGTGGCTCAAGTGCGGCCCCTCCGTGCGCTACCTGTACCGTGGCACCTACGCCCGCGCAGCCGAACATCCGCATATCCGGCTGATCCATGCGCTGGAGCAAAGGGACGGCCCCGCCGCCCGGCAGGCCGTGGTGCAGGACCTGCAAAGCGCCTGCCTGCATATCCTCAGGAAGATTGCCAAGGATGATGGGATGGAGTTTCCGCAGGAGTGGGAAGTGGCGGGGCTGCGGGGTTAGAGAACACGGAGACTTGCCCGTCAGGCAGGCGGGCCATTCCTATGCAAGCCCATGAGGACTATTGAGTCCTTTTTCATCAAGGATTCCTGTGCCTATCACAGCACATGGATGTGCTCGCGGATGCGGGCCAGAAGAAGGTCGAAATCCGGCTGTCCTTGGTAATACAAGGCCCGTGTCTTGCGGTACTCCTGCGCAAAACGGCCGCATTGAGCAGCATCGGCCAGCACAAATGCCGGGTTGAGGGAGATAGCCAGTTCATCTCCGGAACGGAACCGCTCGATCTTGCGTTGCTGATAGGCCGGTGTTCCGATGAAGCCCTGCACTTCCTCCATGCCCAGGAGGCAATACACATCGTAGTAATGCCGCAGGAAGTTGGCAGGAAATGCCCGGCTTGCATCCAGCCTGCGGTACTTGGTGGAGATGGTCTGCAATTTTTCGACGAAAGTGTGCGTCGGTGCATAGCAAGGCACATTCACCGCACGGTTGTCCCGCAGCGGGATATCGCGCTCCATGGCAGCCTCCAAGGCCCACGAAGAGATGGTCACTGCGCGATTGGGTGCCGTGTCATCGAATCCCAATTCCAACAGGATGCCGTCCTTGATCCCCGCAAGCGCCGCCGTTCTTGGCGTGTAGATCAACCGGATCCCGGCGCTGCGCATCTTGTCATCGTCAAACAGGCGATCCCGCTGAACTTCGACCACCCCGGGAATGCAGATGGTTTGCGCAAGCGCGTCGTAATAGGCTCGCCGTGATTCGACGTGAGCGGGCTTGTCGTGATTGCGGCCTGTCTTGACGTCCATTCCTTGCGGCGGGTCGATGCGGATATCGATGTCTTCGGAAAAACGATGGATGACACCGAAGCCCTTGGACAGCGATGTGCCGCCCTTCAGCTCGAACCGCAGCCCCTGGGCCTGAAGACCCCAGAGGCAATGCATGATCCAGTAGTCTTTTTCCACCAGCACAGGAGCCAAACCACGCTCGTCGGCCACCAACGAGAGGAGTTGGTCGAAATCCCTGCGCTCGTGAAGAAAATCAGCCACCGCTCCACTCCCTCAAGATTTTTCGCGTAGCCGCGTTGGCATAGCGCTCAATCGCCTGACGCAGGCGCTCGGCATCAAAGGACGGCATCTTTTTGCGCGCCTGCCCAAGAACCAGTTCCCCATCTTCAGCCAGCTCATCCAGGTTGTTGAGCAAGTCCACGAACAGGAACTCGGGGCTGAGTTTCTTTGGAAAACGGGGCTTTACCCGAAAGTCGAAATCACGATTGCCCAACCGAAAGATGCCGTGCCGCTTGCGGTTGTAAACCCAGGTGCTGTTGTACAGCTGCGTGGTACCGACACCCACCGCATTGAAGGCGGAAGGCGAAAACAACAGGAAATCGCTGTCCCGCAGAAAGCTCTGGACCACTTGATCGTCAGCAGGTGGCAGCGGCCCGAAATCGGACTGCTTGGGTGCGTGATACAGCCCTTGCGCCAACTTCTTCAATCTTCCGCCAGCCACCAGCTCACTCAGATGCCGGTCTACCGCCGTGGAAAGCGGTGCCAGGTCTTCGCGTCGGTACACGCCACCAGGGCGCAGCTCTTCCGCCAGGAGTGCAGCACCTCCCCGCAAGGGTTCAGCAGAAGTACGGACGACACCCATGATGGCTGGATTCTTCATTGAAATTTCATGCATCCTAGCATCTGCAGGAGATGGGAAACATTCCCAGTTCCACGCGTTGCTCTGGAGCAGCGCCGCCACGAACACCATCCTCAAACTTTACCCAATAACCGCCAGCGAATCGACGCTTGCAGGCGACCGCAAGGAGGCGGCCTGCTCATTTGGCCGCCGCGACTTCCTCTCCACTGGCCGGAACCGGCTCAGCATCGAAGACGCCTTCCAAGTATTTGGCGTAATGCTCCTGCAGATGCTTGAGGGAGGCGCCCTTGTCGGCTTGGTATTCGAGCCGCTCTTGGAAGAATTTCATGCGGCTCCGGTTCTCCGCCAAGACCTGGCCCCAAGTCTTCACGTAGATGCAGACGTTGTCCTTCTTGTGGATCAGCCCGGACTCGTCGGTCATGCGGAATTTCGCGTGCGGGCCGACATCGTCGCTGATGACCCAGAACACCCATGACACCTTGACGTTGCGGAACCGCTGGTCATCCATGACCGATGCGGCGTAGCCCTCGATCTGCGATATCTCATCGGTGTTGACCTTGACCTTGGGCGCCTTGAGCTCGACCACCAAGTGGGTGATCGAGTCCGAGTTGTGCCGCCGCGTGGATCGGGACAGCATCAAATCCACGATGCCACGCTCCTGCGAGACATGCTTGACCGGGGCGTCGATGACGATATCCTCCCCGAGGATTTTCTTGTGCGACCGTAGGACTTCCGTCAGCGACTGGTCATCGACAGACAGCATGAAGTCCTCGCCGAACATCCAGCAGTTTTGGGCGACGATGCGGTGCAATTGGGTTCGCTCGCGCAGCCTCTTCTTAGGCGCGGTATCGAACAGCACCGCCTCGATGCCGGTCAGGAACTTCAAACGATCCGCCACAATCTTGGCGGAACTGATGATCGAAGACAGCGACACGTCGCGCAGCAGCTCGGCGAGCTCCTCCTGCTGGCGCTTGGGCAGCCGCAGGACTTCGTTCAAGATGACCTGCAGCTCCTCGGGGCTTTTTTCGATCGCCTGCCTGAGCATGCGAAGCTGGAAAGACTTGTTTTGCTGGGCGGAGCTGGCGAACTCGGGCAGGTTCTTGGCGACGCTGACGGCCACGATCTCGAACACTTGCCGCTCGACCTCCTCCACGCGCGTGGCCGGATCGCCATCGAAGGGATACACCTTCTCGGTCTTCCATTCCTCGACGTAGCTGCGGGCCTCTATCGCGGAGCGCTGCCGGAAGTAGTCCTTGATCGTCTTCTGGGCCTCGTCGATCGCAGCCACGACCGGCGTCTGCATCTCCGCGAGGTCCACGGTCCCATCTTTCTGCGCCACCGTCAGATACGTGGATTCAAGATACGCGGTGAATTGGAAGTCGCCAATGTGGAATCGGCGATCGACCTGCACGAGAGGAAAGCGTTTCTCGTTGCAGAGGAACAGAGCCCGGTTGGACAGCCCCTTCCATTCGACGATCTCAAGCCGGACGGGATGCGCCTTGCCGCCTGATTCGATGTCGGCGAGGTTGAAGGCCTTCCTGCTGGCGATCATCAGGGCCGGGTCGATGCGCCTGCCGCCGATGGTCACGTTGACATCGGGATAGTCGGCCAGATAGAGGGCGAAGACTTCGGCCAAGACATGGATGCCCGAGTCGCTCACAAAGGAGCGGAAGTCCTTGTGCGGATCGGAGATCGTCAGCGTGACGCCGGCATCGGTCGGCTTGGCGACTTCGATCTCGTCGGAGATGTTCACATGGCGGATGTCGTTGGCCGACATCGTGATCGAATACTTCCAGAGCTTCCCGTCGCGCTTGTATGCGACGGCCCATTCGGCTCGGGTCCCAATGGCGAACGCCTTGAAGCGGCCCCTGCCCTCTTGGCCGTGCAAGAACCTTCCGGTCTCGGTGGAGCCTCCCGGCTTCTTCCATGAGCCGCCGAGGCGTCGAAAAAACTCAGGAGCGCTCGCCCTCGGAATGCCATTGCCATCGTCGCGAATGATGACTTCCGACAAGGTGCCCATCTCGTGGTGCTCAAACGAGACGGAAACTCGGCCGGCATCGGCGTCCAAGCCATTCCAAATGAGTTCCGCCAAAGCCTGCACCGGCTTCGCGCGAGTGATCTTCTCCAAGAAATCCGATTGAACTTCGACCGGATACTGTTGCTGGGCCATGGAAAATCTCCCTTTTGTAATAGCGCCTGCGAAGCAGGGTGGCCGCCTCGTTGAGGATGGCTGACTGCACGGTCCCCCCGTATTGAGGCAAACCGTCCATCTCCTGTTGGATGTCAGGCTCACCTAAGCGGCACAGCTACCTAACTTCTGCCTGCAAACTCCGGCCAGCGGGCTCCCCCTCAGGATCTGGTGTTGCGCTTCACCCGCTTTACGCCAGACCCGTCCACCATAGGCTCGCCCTGCTCCCGCGAACCCACCCGATGACGCGCAATCGCGCTCGCCATGCGGCTGATGGTTTCCTCATCCTCCATTCGGACATAGTTACCCAGAGCATCTTCGATCTCCTTCGCAGAGCTCTGGCTGATCGCCTGTGCCACATCCCGTACTGCCTTGTTGACGGGCTTACCTTGCTCCTCCACGGGCAGGAGTTCGAAGAACTCCTTCAAATGAATCGCCAGCATGGCTTGGAGGCCCATGAGACCGGCTTCAGCTGCCAAGCGCTGGGCGGCCAAGCGCTCGTCATCGAAGGTCCTCTGCAGGCGCTCGTTGATTTCGGCATTGAAGCTCTTGCTGGTCCTGTCCGCCGCCTCGTGTAGGGCCTGGTGCAGCTCAGGTGGCACGCGCAGTGCGGTGCGGATGTAGTCGTCTTGTGCCATGGCACAAATTCTATGGGTCGGCTTCAAAATAGTATTGACACCAAAATGAAGTCAAAATACATTCAAAATTGACTTCATTTTGAAGCCAAACATCAAGCAGTGAGCAGGTATAGGGCTTCGCGCAATCCGTGCAGCCCCCTTCACACAGCACCCGGCAATGGAGGAGAACCATGGCAAGGAATGACCCATCAGCTTCTGCAGGCAAGCCCACCCCAGCCAGAAACAGCATGGCCCGAACCTCTCTTGCCGATGCCCACCAAGCAGTCCTGTGCGCTGCCGGAGTGCTCAAGCACACGGTGAAAAGCATCCTGTACGACGGAGCACAGGAGCGCTACTCCTGCCCGCACCTCAGCCGGGCATTTGCAGCGCTCAACCAGCTTCCTGATCCCGGTTGCTGCCCGGCAACCAGTCCAAATGAGCCGGTGAGGGTGGATCTGCTTTCACTGCTCGCCCTCATCAGCTCGGAACTGGAGTTCGCTCGCGACACATTCCGAGAGAACCGGCTCAGTGCAGCAGGTGAAGCTGCCTTTGTTCATGGACTGCTGGAACACGCCTTTGAATTTGCAGACCGGCTGTTCGGGGCCTACAACGAGCTTCCCAACTCCTTGGACGACCTGCGTTTCCTGGCCAGCTTTGCTGGAGCCAAGGCGACTGGCAACGGTGTCAATACATTCGGCAGCCAGGCAGATACAGCATCACCAGTCACAGCGGCATCGCCGTTGCTTGGAAGCGGCCACCGGGCCAGTGAGTTGCTCATTCGTTGCTCATTCGACATCGAGGCAGCAGCCCACGCCGTGACAGCGCTGGGAGATCAGATCACGGAACCGGAGCAGATTCAGATCGCCTCGCTGATTCGCTGCTATGGCGCACGCATCGCGAAACTCAACAGTGTTCTGATGAGCCATCTCACCGGGGACGAAGTGATCACCCTGGCGGATGCGCAGCACGCCCTGTACCAAGGAGCCAAGCAGTTGCCAGAAGGAGCCCTGTGACGACGCAGGGGGAATGATCCCTTGGATTGAGCGCTGCGCATTTGTGTGCCGCGATCTACGCCCCCTTGGCGCGGCGTCCAACCTCGGGTAGTCAATAATGTGACCTTTGTCCGCCACCACGCCCCACACGATGGATACGGCCCAAGGCGGGCAGCACGACACAAGAACATTTGCGCCTTCCTGCGGCCCCGCGCCATCCAGGCAGGCCTTGCCCGGCGCCTTCGCGCCGCCGCAACCTGTTGATTCCCAAGCCAATGAGCGACCTTTCGCAAAGCACACAGCCCTCTCCGGCCCCTGATCTGTCGGCGCACACGCCAATGATGCAGCAGTACCTGGGCATCAAGATCAACTACCCCGACACGCTGGTTTTCTACCGCATGGGGGATTTCTACGAGCTGTTCTTCGGGGATGCGGAGAAGGTGGCACGGCTGCTGGATATCACGCTGACCACGCGCGGGCAGACGGCGGGGCAGCCGATTCCGATGGCGGGCGTGCCCTTCCATGCGCTGGAGAACTACCTGGGCCGGCTGATCAAGCTGGGCGAGTCGGTGGCGATCTGCGAGCAGGTGGGCGAGGTGGGCGCCGCCAAGGGCCCGGTGGAGCGCAAGGTGGTGCGCGTGGTGACGCCGGGGACGCTGACCGACAGTGAGCTGCTGTCGGACAAGAGCGAGGCGATCTTGCTGTCCCTGCACACGGCCGGGCGCCAGCGCTGCGGCCTGGCCTGGATGGCGGTGACGCAGGGGCGCATCCATCTGGCCGAGTGTTCCCACGACGAGCTGGGCGCCTGGATTTCACGCATTGCGCCCAGCGAGCTGATCTACAGCGCAGGCGTGACCGAGCGCTTCGAGCAGAGCCTGTTCGCGCTGCGCCATGGCGGCTCCATTGCCTGCCCGCTGTCGCCGCGCCCTGACTGGCAGTTCGACGGCGGCCTGGGCGAGCGCAAGCTGCTGGAGCTGCTGGGCGCGGCCAGCCTCAAGGCCTGGGAGGCCGAGGACCTGCCGCTGGCCCATGGCGCCAGCGCCGCGCTGCTGTCGTATGCGGAGCACACGCAGGGCCGCAGCCTGTCGCACATCCACGCTCTGCAGGTGCAGCGCGACGATGAGCTGATTGCGCTGCCGCTGGCCACGCGCCGCAACCTGGAGCTGGTCAAGACGCTGCGCGGCGAGGATTCGCCCACATTGTTCTCCCTGCTGGACACCTGCATGACGGGCATGGGCAGCCGCCTGCTCAAGGCCTGGCTGCTGGAGCCGCGCCGCGACCGCACGCAGGCCATGGCGCGGCTGGAGGCCACGCGGGCGCTGCAGGGCGCCAGCGCAGGCGGCATGGCCGCGCCCTGGCAGCAGTTGCGCGAGCAGCTCAAGGGCGTGAGCGATGTGGAGCGCATCACCGCGCGCACCGCGCTGCGCCAGGTGCGCCCGCGCGAGCTGGTGGGACTGGGCCGCACGCTGCACAAGGCGGCCTTGCTGGCCCAGGCCGGGCAGACACCCTCGGCCCACCTGACCCAGCTGTTTGCCGACCTGCAGCCGCCCGAGGGCTGCGCCGAGCTGCTGGTGCGCGCCATCATGGAAGAGCCGGCCGCCCTGGTGCGCGACGGCGGCGTGTTTGCCACGGGCTACGACGCCGAGCTGGACGAGCTGCGCGCCATCCAGAACAACTGCGATGACTTCCTGCTGGAGCTGGAGGCCAAGGAAAAGCTGCTGACCGGCATTCCCAACCTGCGCGTGCAGTTCAACAAGGTGCACGGCTTCTATATAGAGATCACCAACAGCTACAAGGACGCGGTGCCCGAGCGCTACCGCCGCCGCCAGACGCTGAAGAACGCCGAGCGCTACATCACGCCCGAGCTCAAGGCCTTCGAGGACAAGGCCCTGTCGGCGCAGGAGCGCGCGCTGCAGCGCGAGAAATTCCTCTACGAGCAGCTGCTGGACCAGCTGCAGCCCCATGTGCCGGCGCTCACGCGCGTGGCCGGTGCCATTGCCGCCATCGACGTGCTGTGCACGCTGGCCGAGCGCTCGCTGACGCTGAACTGGTGCGCGCCCGAGTTCGTGAACCATCCCTGCATCGAGATCGAGGCCGGCCGCCACCCCGTGGTGGAGGCCCGCATGGCCGAGACCTCCAGCGGCAGCTTCATCGCCAACCACACGCGCATGAACGCCAACACGCGCATGCAGATCATCACCGGCCCCAACATGGGCGGCAAATCGACCTATATGCGCCAGGTGGCGCTGATCGTGCTGCTGGCCAGCATGGGCTCGCATGTGCCGGCGTCCAGCTGCCGGCTGGGGCCCATCGACGCCATCCACACGCGCATCGGCGCGGCCGACGACCTGGCCAATGCCCAGTCCACCTTCATGATGGAGATGACCGAGGCCGCGCAGATCCTGCATTCGGCCACGCCGCACAGCCTGGTGCTGATGGACGAGATCGGCCGGGGCACCAGCACCTTCGACGGCCTGGCGCTGGCCAGCGGCATCGCCACCCAGCTGCACGACAGGACGCGCGCCTTCACGCTGTTTGCCACGCACTACTTCGAGCTGACCGAGCTGCCGGCCAAGGCACGCGCGGCCGTGAACATGCATGTGAGTGCGGCGGAGTCGGGCCAGGACATCGTCTTCCTGCACGAGATCCAGCCCGGCCCGGCCAGCCGCAGCTACGGTATCCAGGTGGCCAAGCTGGCGGGCATGCCGGCCGGCGTGCTGCACCACGCGCGCCATGCGCTGGAGGCACTGGAGGCCCATGCCGACGAGGGCCGCCTGCAGGTGGACCTGTTCGATGCGCCCGACATGCCCGAGCCCGAAAGCCGCCACGACCCGCTGGCCCAGGCGCTGGCCGCCATCAATCCCGACGCGCTGAGCCCGCGCGAGGCGCTGGAAGCCCTTTACCAGCTCAAGAAGATCGCCGCCTGAACGCGGTCAATCGCCTCGCACTAAACTTGCCATTTCCGCAGATTCGGACGCTTCCATGACTTATTGCGTTGCCATCAAGCTCAACGCCGGCCTGGTTTTCCTGGCCGACTCGCGCACCAATGCCGGCCTGGACCAGATCAGCTCTTTCCGCAAGCTCATGGTCTACGAGAACCCCGGCGACCGCTTCATGGTGCTGCTGTCGGCCGGCAACCTGTCCATCACCCAGTCCGTTCGCGAACTGCTGGAGAGCCAGCAGCTGCGCGACGAGGCCACGGGCGACATGCTGACCATCTGGAACGTGCGCAGCATGTTCGATGCGGCCCGCGTGCTGGGCGCGGCCGTGCGCCATGTGTACGAGCGCGACGGCGTGGCGCTGTCCCGGTCGGGCGTGGATTTCAATATCTCGCTGGTGCTGGGCGGCCAGATCCAGGGCGAGACCATGCGGCTGTTCCAGGTGTATTCGGCCGGCAACTTCATCGAGGCCACGAGCGAGACGCCCTACTTCCAGATCGGCGAATCCAAGTACGGCAAGCCCGTGCTGGACCGCGTGATCACGCCGCGCACGCCGCTGGACGAGGCCGCCAAGTGCGCCCTGGTGTCCATGGACAGCACGCTCAAGTCCAACCTGTCGGTGGGCCTGCCGCTGGACCTGATCGTGTACGAGAAGGACCGCTTCGCCTCCGACAAGATCGTCAGCATCGACGAGAGCAATCCGTATTTCCGCATGCTGCACGACAGCTGGGGCGAGCGCCTGCGCCATGTCTTCGACAGCATCGAGGACCCGGCCTGGGACGGCGGCGCCTCCGAGGTGCCCATCCGCGTGCACAGCCGCCAGGCCCAGCCGCTGACCAAGGTCAACGCGCCGGCAGGCGCCCTGCGCTCGTCGGCGCGCAGCATGGGCCGGCTGCCGCCTGCGGCGCTGCGCCAGCCCTATCACAGCGGCACGGGCGCGGGCCTGGGCACCTCCACGGCAGACGGTCTTGCGACATCCCCCATGACGCCCATGACACCCATGACGCCCCAGCAGCCGGGCCCGGCATCGCCCGTGCGGCCCGATGCAGGCCAGCCCTCGGGCCACCAGCAAGGCGTGCCCGATGGCGCCGCACAGGCCGGCCAGGAGCCTCGGCCGTGAACGCGGCCCGGTCCGCACAGCGGGCCGAGAGCGATGCGGCGGTTGCCGGCACGGGTACGGGCGCGGGCACTGCATCGGCGCCGCTGCCCGTGGTGTTCTCGCATGCCAACAGTTTTCCGCTGCCCACCTACCGGCTGCTGCTCTCGCTGCTGGCCGGGCGCGGCATCGCGGCGCAGGGCGTGGAGCGCTTCGGCCATGACCCGCGCTTTCCCGTCACGAACAACTGGCCGCACCTGGTCGAGCAACTGGCCGAGTTCACGCGCGCCGAGGTCGAGCGCGTGGGCGGTCCGGTCTTCCTGGTCGGGCATTCGCTGGGCGGTTTCCTGAGCGTGATGACGGCTGCGCGCCATCCCGAGCTGGCGCGCGGCGTGCTGCTGATCGACTCGCCATTGCTCAGCGGCTGGCGTGCCAATGCGGTGGGGGTGGCCAAGCGCACGCAGCTGGTGGGCTCGGTCTCGCCAGGCAAGATCAGCGCGCGCCGCCGCAATGCCTGGGACAGCGATGACGAGGCGCTGGCCTATTTCCGCGCCAAGAAGGTGTTTGCGCAATGGCATCCGCAGGTGCTCCAGGACTATGTGCAGGGCGGCCTGGCCGACCTGGACGGCCGGCGCACGCTGCACTTCACGCGCGAGGTGGAGACCGCCATCTACAACACCTTGCCGCACAACCTGGCCTCGCTGCTGCACCACCATCCGCTGCGCTGCCCGGCGGCCTTCATCGGCGGGCGCGCCTCCGTGGAGATGCGCCAGGTGGGCATGGACCTGACGCGCCGCATCACGCGCGGGCGCGTGATGATGCTGGACGGCAGCCACCTGTTCCCCATGGAGCGGCCCCACGCCACGGCCGCCGCCATCGAGGCCTCGCTGCTGAACATGCAAACCTGAGCGCCGTCCGGCTCGGGCCGAGATCCGGATGGAAACCCTGGACCATGCGGTGGTGCTTGAACCCCTTGGCGCCTTCCTCAAGGATCAGGCCCATCGGCGTTCACGGCAGCTGGCGAGGGTCTTGGCGATGGCGGGCCGGCTACCCGGCGCAATCGATCATCTTGTGAAGCAGGCGCAGCAGCTGCTGCTTGTCCTCAGCGCTCAGCATGCGACTGGCCTCTTGCTCCAGAATTTCCACCTGCGCCGCCGCCTTTTCGTGCAGGCGTTCGCCCTCGGCCGTCAGATACAGCAGCGACAGGCGCCTGTCCGCAGGATCGGCCTCGCGCCTGAGCAGGCCGCGCACCTGCAGTCTTTCCATCAGCGCCGCCATGTTGGGCTGGGAAATCATCACGGTCTCGGCGATCTGGCGCTGGGATGCGCCGGGATTGGCCGAGATCAGCGACAGCACGGCAAACTCCGACGGCTTGAGATCCAGCGCCAGCATGTGCTTCGCATAGTGAGGCCTTACGGTGGCATGGGCCAGGCGCGTGCAGTGGCCCAACTGCTGCATCAGAAAATTCTGCTGGAGTGCTGGCTTCATGGGCGATGGGGTGGCTCGGTCCAAGGTGGGGCCAGGCGCATCGAACGGGGCCTGGCGGACCTTTCGATAGAGACGGTCATGGGTTTGTCTCCTGCGTCATGGATGAAATCGGCCAGGGTCGCCGCACCTCAGGCCAGCGGGACCCGTGCCCGGTATTGCACGAAGAAATCGATGCTGCCCGGATTGGCCATGGCGTCGGGGCTGGCCACCTTGGCGGGCTCTGCACCCAGCAGCAGCTTGCGCACGGGCAGTTCCATCTTCTTGCCCGTGAGGGTGCGCGGAATCTCGGCGACCTGGATGACCGCATCGGGCACGTGGCGCGCAGAGGCCTGGGCCCTGATGGCATCCTTGATCCGGGCCACCAGCGCATCCGTCAGCACCAGGCCCGGGGCCAGCACCACGAACAAGGGCATGAAAGAGGGGCGCCCCAGGAACTCCAGGTCCACGACGAGGCTGTCCAAGACCTCGTCAACTTCCTCGACGACACGGTAGATCTCGGCCGTTCCCATGCGGATGCCGAAACGGTTGATCGTGGTGTCCGAGCGGCCGTAGATCACGGCCGACCCATGCTCGCTGAACGAGATCCAGTCGCCATGGCGCCAGTAGCCGGGAAAGACGTCGAAGTAGCTTTCACGGTAGCGCAGGCCATCGGCGTCGTTCCAGAAATACAAGGGCATGGAAGGCATGGGTTCGGTGATCACCAGTTCGCCCACCTCGCCGGTCACGCTGCGCCCTTGCTCGTCAAAGGCGTGCGCGGCGACGCCCAGCTCACGGCACTGGATCTCGCCCGCACGCACGGGCAGCAGGGGCGCGCAGGCCACGAAGCCCGAGGCGATATCCGTTCCACCGCTGACCGAGGCCAGCCACAGATCGCGCTTGATGTTCCCGTAGACCCAGCCGTAGGCCTCCAGCGGCAGCGCCGACCCCGTGGAATTGATGGCGCGCAGTTTCTCGAAGCGGCGGCCCCGGGCGGGCACCACGCCATCCTTCATGGTCTTGGCCAGAAAGGCCGCGCCGCAACCGAACAGCGTGACCTGCTGGCGATCGATGAAGTCCCACAATGCGCCATCGTCGGGCGAGGTCGGGTTGCCATCGGACAGCACCACGGTGGCGCCAGCCAGCAGGCTGCCCACCATGAGATTCCAGACGATCCAGCCCGTGCTGCCCAGGAACATGAAGCGGTCGCCGGGCCGCACGTCGTGCTGCAGCCCATGGGTCTTGAGGTGGGTGAGCACGATGCCGCCATGGCTGTGCACCATGGCCTTGGGCAGTCCCGTGGTGCCCGAGGAATAGACCACCCACAGCGGGTGCGAGAACGGCAAGCGCTCGAAGACCGGCTCTGCGGGCCTGGCCAGCGCGTCGGCCCAGGCCATGACATCGCGCCAGGGCAGCTCGCATGCGGGGTCCCCGGGCCTGAACAGGGGGCCGGGCACGTGGATCACATGGCCTATCTCGGGCAATCCCCGCAGCACCTCGCCGAGTACGGCGCGGCGATCGAAACACCGTCCCCCGTAGGCATAGCTATCGGTGGCGAAAATCAGCTTGGGGCCGATCTGCTGGAAGCGGTCCAGCACCACGGAAACGCCCATCTCGGGCGCGCAGCTGGACCAGATGGCGCCTATGCTGGCGCAGGCCAGGAAGGCCACGACCGCCTGGGGCACATTGGGCAGGTAGGCCACGACGCGATCGCCGCGGCCCAGGCCGAGCTCGCGCATCCGGGCCGCGAGCGCCGCCACGTCACGCTCCAGCTGCCGCCATGACAGCTCCACCGGCTCGGCGCCTTCGCAGCGCGCGATGATGGCCGGGTGATCGGCGCTGGCGCTGCGGAACACATGCTCGGCATAGTTCAGGTGCGTGTCGGGAAACCACTGCGCGCCTGGCATGCCGCGCTCACCGAGCACGCGCGTCGGGTCACCGTCGGCCATGACCTGGAAGTAGTCCCAGATCGAGCGCCAGAAGCCATCGAGATCCGTGACCGACCACTGCCACAGCGCCTGGTAGCCATCGAAGCGCCTATCCCTTGCCGCAGCCAGCCAATCCATGTAGCGCGCCAGGCCGCTTTGCGCGACCTGCTGCGGGCTGGGACGCCACATCAACTGCCCTTGTTCGATGGCCATGGCAACCCTTGGAAAAAGTTATAAAAAAAACATATTTTTTATAACCATAGAACATCATCATTCTCAGGAGTACAGGGGTTTTCATGGGGCAACCACGCGCTCTTCATGCGGTTGCTCCCCCGGGCACATGACGCAAAAAAAGCCACCCGAAGGTGACTTGTCCCCATCGATGGCCCGGCCCTGTTCAGCCGCCGCTCCAGTTGACCAGGCCCGTGAAGGCCGTGACCAGCACGATGATGCCGAAGGCGATGCGGTACCAGGCAAACGGCACGAAGCTGTTGGTGGAGATGTAGCGCAGCAGCCAGCGCACGCACAGCCAGGCGCTGATGAAGGAGAACACCAGGCCCACGGCGAACATGGGGATGTCGTCCACCGACAGCAGGGCGCGCTCCTTGTAGAGGCTGTAGACGCCGGCGCCGATCAGCGTGGGAATGGCCAGGAAGAACGAAAAGTCGGTCGCCGCCTTGCGCGACAGGCCCATGAGCATGCCGCCGATGATGGTGGCGCCGCTGCGGCTGGTGCCGGGGATCATGGCCAGGCACTGTACCAGGCCGACCTTGAGGGCATCGAGCGGCGTCATCTCGTCCACGGTCTGCACGCGCATGGCCGAGGCGGGCCGGCGCTCGGCCCACAGGATGACGAAGCCGCCCAGGATGAAGGTGGTGGCCACCACGGTGGGCGTGAACAGGTGCGCCTTGATGAACTTGCCGAAGATCAGCGCCAGCACCACGGCCGGCAGGAAGCCGATGATGACGTTCAGCGTGAGCCGCTGCGCCTGGCCGCTGGTGGGCAGGTCGACCACGGTGGAGCGGATCTTCTGCCAGTACACCAGCACCACGGCGAAGATGGCACCGGTCTGGATGGCGATGTCGAAGACCTTGGCCTTGGCATCGTCGAAGCCCAGCAGCGAACCGGCCAGGATGAGGTGGCCGGTGGAGGAGATGGGAAGGAACTCCGTCAGCCCTTCCACGATGCCCATGATGGCGGCCTTGACCAGCAAAAGAATGTCCACGGCAAGCGTCCTGTCGCAATGCAAAAGTGCGCCATTATCTGCGCTGGCCATGGCCTGACGATGGACGCCTGCCGGCCCGCCGGCGGCAATCGCAAACTTTTACAACGGCCGGCGCGCGACGTTGCTGTGCGCCCGGCGCTGTGCTGCAATGTGGGGGCGCTGGATTTCGGCGCGCCTTCAAAACCATTCCATCATGAAAAAAATCGTTGTTCTGGCAGTTGTCTCCCTGGCCTGCAGCATCGGCATGGCCGCCGGAGACAAGGCCCCCACGGCCCAGCAAAAGCTGATGGGCACCTGCAACACCGAAGCCGCCGGCAAGAAGGGCGACGAGCGCAAGGAGTTCATGAAGTCCTGCCTGTCCGACGGCAAGAAGCGCCAGCAGGAACGCATGAAGACCTGCAATGCCGACGCCACCGGCAAGAAGGGCGACGAGCGCAAGGCGTTCATGAGTGAATGCTTGAAGAAGGATTGAAGCTCCCCCTGAGCGGCTGACGCCGCTTCCCCCTCTCTACCCGCTTCGCGGGGGAGGGGGACGACGCCCTCGCCGCGAGGCGGCTCTTGCTCGGCGTCTCTGGTGTCGGGCCGCGCCAGATTTGGAGGCTGCGCCCTATTTCTGCAGCAAGCCTTCATTGAAGCCACCGTTTTCGGTGGCTTTGCTGTTTGGGCGGATAGTTTTCTGATTTGGCTATCAATGGAGCCGTGTACTACCGACAGCCGTTCAAACTCGCAGGGCTCAAGCGCGGGCAGCCGAGCAAGGGCGGCCCCGCAGTGAGGGCTGCGTCCCCCTCCGCGAAGCGGGAAGGGGGAAGCGGCGCAGCCGCTCAGGGGGTCATCTTCCTGGCTCTGCGCTTGCGCCACCAGATGATGACGCCGGTGATCGACAGGACGGCGACAAGCACGCCGACGAAGGACATGAGCACGCGGCCGGGGGTGCCGAGGATGCGGCCGCTGTGCAGGGGCAGCTGCAGCTGGACGAAGACGTCGGCAGCCGTGCCGTGCCAGGGGCGGTAGGTGCCCAGGACTTCGCCGTTGTCCGAGCTGACGTAGATGTTGGACAGGCCCATGCCCATGGCGCCGGTTTCGTCGTGCGGGTCGAAGAAGGAGATGTTGTAGAACGGGAAGTCCCCGCCCCACCAGATGCCGCCTGCGGGCTGGGCGAAGCCCAGGCGCTTGGCCTCGCTCTGGGCGATGGCGATGGCCTGAGCGAACGAGACCTTGGGCACGAGGAGCGTGCCCTGGGGCGCAGGCTTGAGGGTTTCGTAGGGGCCGGGCGTGGTGGTGGAGACGGTGCTCATCACCGGGTAGAAGACTTCGCGGTACAGGTTCAGCGAGAACGAGGTGAAGGCCACGATGACGATGACGGCCCAGACCCACAGGCCGCCCGCACGGTGCAGGTCGAAATTGAGCTTGTAGGCGCCGCCGCCCCAGCGCACGCGCCATGAGGGCAGCCAGCGCCGCCACCACGATCCCACGGTCGCCGTCAGGCGCGGGGCGCCTTTCCTGAGCTTGACGGGAAAGGTCAGCAGCAGCGCGACAAAGCTGTCGGCCACCCACAGCAGGGCCAGGCTGCCCATGAACCAGTAGCCCCAGCGGTCCGTGCCCCAAAAGCGCGGGGCCAGCAGGCTTTCGTGCAGGTGGCGCAGCCAGGGCATGAGGTTGCGCTGGCTGAGCGCAAAGCTGCGCCCGTTGCGCTGGCCCGTGATGTGGCCACTGACCGGGTCGACGAAGACCGTGTCATAGCCCAGCGCAGGCGCCTGGCCCGTGGCCGGGTCGGGCCGGGGGCGCACCATGAACATGGCGGCCTCGCCCTCGACCAGGCCCAGGGTCATGTAGCTGATCTCGGCGCGCGGCTCGCTGGCCTGCACCACGGCGGCCAGCTCCAGCGGGGTCTTCAGCGGGCCGCGTGCCGGGGTCTCCAGCATGTCGGCGTTGAGCCATTCGTCGATTTCATGGTCCCAGGACAGCACGGCCCCCGTGAGGCCGGCCATGGTGAGGAAACCGGCCAGCACCAGGCCGATCCAGCGGTGCACCACCGTCCACAACGCGCGCATGCTTCAGATCGCTCCGGCTCAGAAGTCCACCGATGCGCTCAGCGAGAAGGTGCGCGGCATGGACTGCACCAGGTAGTTGGCGCCCGGGTAGCCGCCCACGGACGACCAGTAGCCCTTGTCGAACAGGTTGTCGATGCGCGCGCGCAGGGTCAGCAGGCGGTTGTTGCCGATGTCCATGAGATAACGCGCGCCGATGTCGGTGCGCGTCCACGAGGCCACCTTCAGCGTGTTGGCGCCGTTGGCGTACTGGCTGGAGGTGTGCATCACGCGCGCATTGAGGGCCAGGCCCGAGACGCCGGGCACATCCCAGTCCACGCCCAGGTTGAGCAGGCGCTTGGGCACGCCGATGGCGTAGTTGCCGATGGTGGCGGCATCGGCGGCCTCGCGGATCTTGGCCTCGCTGAAGGTCACGCCGCCCAGCACGCGCAGGCCCTTGACGGGCTCGCCGAAGACCGTGGCCTCCAGGCCGCTGTTGCGCTGCTTGCCGTACTGGCCGAAGACCTGGTTGGCCACATAGGCCGAAGGCATGTCCGTGGTGTACAGCGCCACCGTGGCGCCCAGCTGCCGGCCCTGCCACTTGAAGCCGATTTCCTTCTGGCGCGACTTGTAGGGCGCGAACACCTGGCCACCGTTGGACACGGGCAGGTCGTTGGCCGTCTGCGGCGCCACGGCGCCCTTGGTCAGGCCTTCGATGTAGTTGGCGTAGACCGAGGTGTTCTCGCTGGTCTTGAACACCAGGCCCAGCATGGGCGTGGTGGCCGACTTTTTGTAGTGGTCGGTCTGCGCGCCCGTGTTGTAGTCGTAGCTGCTTTGCTCGATGCTCTGGCGGCGCACGCCCACGGTCAGGCGCAGGCGCTCGTCCAGCATCGTCAGCGTGTCGCCGATGGCAAAGCTGTTGAGCCGGGTTTCACCCACGCGCGTGGGATCGGCCAGGTTGCCGCCGAACAGCGTCATCGCCGGGCGCGCGCTGCTCCAGGGGTTGTAGATGTTGTTGACCACGCCAAAGCCCATGCCCCAGGCATTGCGCTCGGTGGCCGAGTAGGTGCTGGCCGTGGCCACCAGCTCATGGCCCACGCTGCCCGTGGCCAGGCGCGTGCGGATGCCGACCTCGCCCGTGCCCACGCTGTCCTTGCGCTTGTTGTCGAAGCGCGTGCCCGTGGTGTCGCCGGCCGCATTGCTCACGGTCACGCCGCTCAGGGAGTTGTCCTCCTTGCCTCGGCGCAGGCCGCCCGCAGCCCAGGCCGTGGTGGTGTCGTTGATGTCCCATTCGGCGCGCAGCGTGGCGAACAGGTCGCGCTCGGTGGAGTACGACCAGTTCTGGCCGTAGTTGGTCTTGTTGTCAGGCACGGCCGGGATGAAGTTGCCGGGCGTCACGCTGGGGCGGCCGCCGTTGTAGCTGTTGCGCTGGTAGCCCACGTCGCCCGACAGGCGCACGTTGCGGCTGCGCCAGTCCAGGCCCAAGCCCAGGGCGGTGAGCGAGCGGTCTTCGCCATCCACGCCCGTGCCGCCGTCGCGGCGCACGGCGTTCAGGCGGATGCCGGTGCTCCGGTCAGGGCCGAAGCGGCGCGAGATGTCGGTGGAGACAAAGGCCTGGCCGCCCGTCTGTATGCCGGCGCCCACGCGCGTCAGCGCATCGTTGCCGGCGCGCTTGGGCAGCAGGCTGATGGTGCCGCCAATGCCGCTGCCGCCGGGTGCTGCGCCATTGAGGAAGGCGTTGGCGCCGCGCAGCACCTCCACACGCTCGAAGAACTCCGAGGCGATGTACTGGCGCGGCAGCAGGCCGTACAGGCCGTTGTAGGCGATGTCGTCCGAATAGACCGGGAAGCCGCGAAGCACATACAGCTCCTGGAAGTTGCCGAAGCCGCGCGCCTGGCGCACGCCCGGGTCGTTGAGCAGCACGTCGCCCACGCTCTTGGACTGGGTGTCCTCGATCAGTTGCTGGGTGTAGCTGGTGGTGGAGAACGAGGAGTTCTTCCAGTCCAGCGTGCCCAGCACGCCGTTGCGCGCCCCCGTGGCCACCTGGCCGCCTGCGAAGGGCTTGGACAGGCCCTGGGCCGATGCGTCGGCGCTGGCCTCCACCGTCACGGCCTCCAGCACGGTGTCACCGCCCCGGGTCTGGGCAATCAGCGCCTGATGGCTGCACAGGCAAAGAACGGCCAGGGATATGGGGCGAATGGAAGGCATGGGGATGGGATTGAGAATGATTTGCAGAATCCATTAGCTTACCAACCACCTGGGCACGCAACTATGAGTTTTCTCAATCTGTTGCATCGAAGCAATCCTGGGGGTGATTGGTTTCAAAGGCCCTGATCGATAGTCCGTGCGCACTCACCCTGGCCTCAACCCTGCGGACTGCATCCTCCAGATGCCGTGGACGTGCCTGCCGTTCGCGGCGCCAGGATGCAGCTGGCACCCTGCACTCGTCCGTCCGTCGCATGGCGCTGGCCCCGGCGGCGCCCGGCAGCGACAGTCCTGTCCCATACAGGCCCGCCAACCCGGGCCGCACGCCAGGACACCGCCATGCAAATGACACCGCTGATCGCCATCCACATGAGTGCCGCCCTCGGGGCCACGGCCACGGGCGCCATCGCCCTGCTGGCACGCCGCCAGGCCGCCGCCCATCCCCGCCTGCACCGCGCGGCCGGCCATGCCTTCGTCACGCTCATGGTCTGCGCGGCGGTGTCCGCCTGCTTCATCCGCGACTACCGCCTGCCCAACTGGGGCGGCTACACGCCCGTCCACCTGCTGGTGCCGCTGACCTTTGCCGGCCTGGGCCGGTCGTTCTGGCACCTGTACCACGGCAACATCGCCGGCCACCGCAAGATCATGCGCAGCGTCTACATCGGCGCCTGCGTCGTGGCGGGCCTGTTCACCCTGCTGCCCGGCCGCTATCTGGGCGACCTGCTGTGGCAGCAGCTGGGCCTGGCCTGACGCCGCTTTCCTTCCCCCTGACGGAGAACTCCCCATGCGCACCCTTGATCCCCTTGATCCCCTCGATCCCTCTGCCCGCCACGACGACGATGCCCTGGAGCGCATGGCGCGCCGCCGCGCAGGCGCCAAGCTGGGCTGGATGATCCACGCCAGCGTCTATGTACTGGTCAACCTCGGGCTGGCGGCGCTGTCGCTGTCCCAGGGCAGGCACTGGGCCATCTTCCCGGCCCTGGGCTGGGGCCTGGGGCTGGCCATCCACGGGGCCGTGGTCTGGCTGGCCCTGCCGGGCAACGGCTGGCACGGGCGCATGGTGGAGCGCGAGCGGCAGGCGCTGCAGTCACGCCAGGGCCGCGCCCGCTGAGCGACGCCATGGGACTACCATTGCCCTCCATGCCCGACCCCGCATCCAACGCCACACGCCAGCCGGCCGCCCCTGGCCACATCGTGGAACGGACCACGCTGCTGCGCCACGGCATCGCGACGACCTCGGCCTGCGCCCTGATTGCCGCCGCATTCAGCCTGAGCAACCACGGCCGCTGGGACGTGAACCTCATCTACTCGCTGTCGATCGGCCTGACCAGCTGGCTCACCATCGAACTGGGCCGCTGGCGCCTGACGCGGGGCCAGGACATTCCCTGGCCCGGCGGCTGGCGCGGCGCCGCGCTGGTGGTGGCTGGCATCGTGACGGGGTTCGTGATCGGGTCGCTGATCGGCACGGCCTACAGGCAGTGGGCCGATCCCGACGCCAGCACGGCCCTGATGCACCGGCTGTGGATACCGCTGGCCGTCACCATCGTCGCCAGCACGGTGATGTCGCTGGCCTTCTTTCTGCTGGGCTACTCGCGCCACCTGCAGATGCAGGCCGAGCAGGCCCGCCGCCAGGCGGCCGAGGCGCGACTGACCCTGCTGCAGGCCCAGCTGGAGCCGCACATGCTGTTCAACACCCTGGCCAACCTGCGCGTGCTGGTGGCCAGCGACCCGCAGCGCGCCCAGGCCATGCTGGACCATCTGATCGCCTACCTGCGCGCCACGCTGGGCGGCTCGCGCAGCACCGAGCATGCGCTGGCCGAGGAATTCGCGCGCCTGCGCGACTACCTGGCGCTGATGTCCATCCGCATGGGCCCGCGCCTGCAATACACGCTGGACCTGCCCGAGGACCTGGGCCAGGTGCCCGTGCCGCCGCTGCTGCTGCAGCCCCTGGTGGAAAACTGCATACGCCACGGACTGGAGCCCAAGCTGGAAGGCGGGCATATCGCCGTGCGCGCGCGCCGCATGGACGGCGGCCCGTTGGAGTTGACCGTGGCCGACAACGGCATGGGCCTGGATTCCGGTGCGCCCGCCCTGCCCGGCAGCCGCTTCGGCACGGCCCAGCTGCGCGAGCGCCTGGCCAGCCGCTATGGCGACGCCGCGCACTTCGAACTGGCCGCCCTGCCCGAAGGCGGCACTCTGGCCAGAATCACCCTCAAATGCACCCCCTGAGTCGCTTCGCGCCTTCCCCCGTGTGCACGGCGCCCTCTCTCGCTTCGCGGGAGGGGAACGACACCCTCGGTGCGGGGCGGCCCTTCCTCGGTGCCCCTGAGTTGGGCCGCGCCAGTTTCATACGCTGTCGGCAATGCGCAAGTGAAATAGAAGACTGAAATGACCCACTCCCCCCGCGCCCTGATCGCCGAAGACGAACCCCTGCTGGCCGAGGACCTGCGCCAGGCCCTGGCCCGCGCCTGGCCCGAGCTGCAGATTGCCGCCATGGTGGGCGACGGCCTGAGTGCAGCCCGGCAGGCGCTGGCGCTGCAGCCCGATGTGCTGTTCTTCGACATCCGCATGCCGGGCCAGAGCGGCCTGGAGGCCGCTGCCGAACTGGCCGACGCCTGGCCCGAGGCGCAGCCGTTTCCCATCCTGGTCTTCGTGACCGCCTATGACCAGTACGCCATGGACGCCTTCGAGGCCCAGGCCGTGGACTACCTGCTCAAGCCCGTGCAGCCCGAGCGGCTGGCGCGCAGCGTGCAGCGCCTGCGCGAGCTGCTGGCCCAGCGCACGGTGGCCCCGGCTGGCGCTGCGCTGGCGCAGGCGCTGGAGCAATTGCGGCATCTGGCCGGTGCCACGGCCCCCGCCGCCACCGCTACCGAGCCGCCGCTGCAGATGATCCAGGCCGGCGTGGGCACGCAGATCCAGATGGTGCCCGTGCACGACGTCGTCTACTTCGAGGCCGCCGACAAGTACGTGCGCGTGCTCACGGCCTCGCATGAGTACCTGGTGCGCACGCCGCTCAAGGAACTGCTGCCCCGGCTGGACGCCGAGGATTTCTGGCAGGTGCACCGCGGCACCGTGGTGCGCGCAGCCGCCATTGCCAGCGCCCAGCGCGACGAGGCCGGCCGGCTGTGGCTGCAGCTGCGCGAGCGAGCGGAGAAACTGGCCGTGAGCCGCCTCTACGCGCAGCGGTTCAAGGCGATGTAGGTGGCGATGTAGGTGGCGATGTAGACGCCGGCTCCGTCAGCACAGCGGCGGCTGATCGGGCAGGTCCAGCACGTCGTCCCAGGCCACGCCCTGCATCTCGTCCCAGTGCGCGACGATCACGCAGCGCGGCCCGTGCCCGACCACGGGCGCAGATTGCTGGCCGGCCCGGTTCAGCCCCGCCAGCGTGCGCTGCACATGGTCCATCGATCCCCGGTCCAGCGCGGCCAGCGGCTCGTCGATCAGCAGCAGCGGCACGCCGCTGGACCAGCCCGCCGCCATCCACAGCTTGCGCAGGCTGCCCGTGGACAGGGCCAGCAGGGGCTTGTGCAGGTGGGGCTCCAGGCCCAGGCCGTCGGCATGGGCCTGCCATGCCGCCTCGCTCCAGGCCGGATGCAATTGCCGCTGGGCCTGCACCCATTCCTGCGCAGGCCGGGCGCGCTCGGCATTCGACAGTTCGGCGCGCGGGTCGCGCCAGAACAGCGCGGGGCGCTGCGAGGGGTCCGGCTGCTGCGGATACGCCAGGCGCCCGCCCTGCAAGGGCAACTGGCCGGCCAGCATTTGCAGCAGGCTGGTCTTGCCGCAGCCCTCGCCGCCGCGCACCAGGCACAGGCCCACGGGCCAGTCGTGCGAGGCACCATCCCACAGCAGAAGACCCGGCTGCCCGAAGCGCAGGGCCTGCGCGCTCACCATCGGCGGCGCCATCGATTGCTGTGCGGTGTCCATCTGAATGTCTTTCCGGTTCTGCGATGCGGGCGATTGTGCACGCGGCACAATGCCGGGCTTTCCCTTTTCCAACCACGCACTACGCATGCGGACCGCCACCATGACCCTCGACTACCTGGATTTCGACTACAGCGAAGACGACGAAGGCACGGGCTGCTGGGACGCCATGGCCAGCGTGCCCGCCACGCGCGTACCGGCGCTGGCGGCCGAGGTGGAGCAATTGCTGGCCTGGGCGCACCGCCGCTTCAAGGGCCGGCGCGGCCCCATTGAGGAAGGCGGCGACTGGGACTACGAGCTGCAGGCCCAGGACGACGGCGGCCAGCCGCTGGACTGGCGCTTTGACGCAGCCACGGCGCGCCTGCAATCCGTGGCGGCCGGGGATGGCCGCACCACGGTGAACCTGTCGATCAGCGGCAGCGCGGCCTTCGGCGAAGCATTGCGCAAGGCCTTCGAGCTGCAGGACTGAACATCAGCGCGCGACAGCCTGCGGCCCCTGCGCGGACACCGGCCCCAGCGGCTCCCAGCGCCCGGCCACGTTCTTGAGCAAGGTGTTGACGGCGGCCAGCCGCCGGTTGCGCACATCGATCAGGCTGCGCCGCGCCGACAGCACCGTGGTCTGGGCGCTGAGCACATTCAGATAGGCCACCGTACCCGCGCGGTACTGGTTGTTGACGACATCCAGCGCCTTCTGCGCGGCGGCCACGGCCTCGATCTGCACCTGCTGCTCGCGCGCCAGGGCGGATGCGGTGACCAGGTTGTCCTCCACCTCCTGCAACGCCGTCAGCACGGTCTGGCGGTAGGTGGCGGCGGCCAGGTCCAGCGAGGCACGCGCCGACTCCACGGCCGCCGTGCGCGCGCCGCCGTCGAACAGCGCCAGCGCCAGCGACGGGCCCAGCGACCAAAACAGGTTGGGCGCGCTCACCAGGTTGGACAGCGATGCACCCCGGTAGCCGGCCGTGGCCGACAGCGTGAGCGCCGGGAAGAAGGCCGCGCGCGCCACGCCCACCTGGGCGTTGGCGGCGGCCACGCGGCGCTCGGCCGCAGCAATGTCGGGGCGCTGCTCCAGCAGTTGGGACGACAGCATGGCCGGCACCTCGGGCGGCGGCGGCAGCTCTGCGCCGGCCTCCAGGCTGAAGGCCGCAGGCGGCAGGCCCAGCAGCGCGGCCAGGGCGTGCTCCAGCTGGGCGCGGCTGGTCTGCGCCTCGATGAGCTGGGCCTGGGTGCTTTTGTACTGCGCCTCGGCCTGGGCCACGTCGGCCGACGAGGCCACGCCCGCGCGGTAGCGGTTGTTGGTGAGCTTCAGGCTTTGCTCGTAGCTCTGCAGCGTTTCCTGCAGCAGCCGCACGCTGGCATCGGCCGCGCGCAGCGAGAAATAGGTCTGCGTGATCGATGCCTGGGCCGACAGGCGCGCGGCGGCCAGGTCGTCGCTGCTGGCCTGGGCGCTGGCCTGGCTGGCGCTGACCGTGCCCGACACGCGGCCCCACAGGTCCAGCTCCCAACTGGCGTTCAGGCCCAGCGAGTAGTTGGTCGAGATGTTGCCGCTACTGCCGGTGTTGCCGCCCGTGCCTGATGCACCCGATGCACCGGAAGCCCCGCCGCTGCGCGAGCGCGTGGCGCCGGCCGTACTGCCCAGCGTGGGGAACAGCCCGGCCTGGCTGCTGGCCACGGCCGCCTGCGCGGCACGCAGGCGCGCGGCGGCCTGGGCAATGCTCTGGTTGCCGGTGGCGGCCTGCTGCTGCAGGCGGTTGAGCTGCTCGTCGCCGAACAGCTCCCACCAGTTGTCGGGCACTTGCGCACGCGACGGATCTGCGGGCCGCCAGATGCCGGCCTCGGCCGCCTCTGGCGTGGCTTCCTTGAACTGGGCCGGCACCTCGAGTGCGGGGCGCTGGTAGGCGCTCTGCGTGGAGCAGCCGGCCAGCAGCGCGGCGGCCAGCCAGATCGCCGGGGTTTGGAGTGTCTTCAGCTGCATGGCCTTGGGCTTTCGGATTCGGTTCACTGGGGTGATGCGGCGGGCACAGGGGTGCCGCGGTCCTTGCCCTGCACGCGGCCACGCAGGCCCAAGGCACGCTGGCGCAGCCTGTCCAGCAGCACATAGACCACGGGCGTGGTGTAGAGCGTGAGCAGCTGGCTCAGCATCAGGCCGCCCACGATGGCAATGCCCAGCGGCTGGCGCAGCTCGGCGCCATCGCCCCGGCCCAGGGCCAGCGGCAGCGCGCCGCAGATGGCCGCCAGGCTGGTCATGAGGATGGGGCGCAGCCGCAGTTCGCAGGCGCGGTAGATGGCCTGGGCAGCCGTGGCATGGCCGGCGCGCTGCCGCTCCAGCGCGAAGTCGATCATCATGATGGCGTTCTTCTTGACGATGCCGATCAGCAATATCACCCCGATCAGCGCGATCAGCGAGAACTCCGTCTTGAACAGCATCAGCGCCATCAGCGCGCCCACGCCGGCCGAGGGCAGCGTGGACAGGATGGTCAGCGGATGCACCAGGCTCTCATAGAGCACGCCCAGCACCAGGTAGATGGTGATGATGGCCGCCAGGATCAGCAGCGGCTGCCCCGACAGCGCCTGCTGGAAGGCCCCGGCCGTGCCGCTGAAGCTGCCGCGCACCGACACGGGCACGCCCAGCTCGGCCACGGCCGCGCGGATGGCGTCGCTGGCATCCGACAGCGCCACGCCTTCGGCCAGGCTGAAGCTGATGGTGCTGGCCGGCGTGCCCCGGTCGTGGTTCACGGACAGCGGCGTGTTGGTGGTGGTGATGCGCGCAAACGAGGTCAGCGGCACCTGCTCGCCCTGGTTGTTCACGAAGAAGAAGCCGCGCAGCGTCTCGGGGCTTTGCAGGTAGCGCGGCGCGGCCTCCATCACCACGCGGTACTGGTTGAGCGGGTTGTAGATCACGCCCACCTGGCGCTGGCCGAAGGCGTTGTTGAGCGTGCCGTCGATCTGCGACACCGTCAGCCCCAGGCGCGTGGCCGCGTCGCGGTCGATCACCAGCGAGGTCTGCAGGCCGAAATCGGAGACATCGCTGTTGACGTCCGTGAGCTGGGGCAGCTGCGACAGCACCTGGCGGATGCGCGGCTCCCAGGTGCGCAGGTCCTGGATGTCGTCAGCCTGCAGCGTGTAGTCGTACGAGCCCGAGCTCTGCCGCCCGCCGATGCGGATATCGCTTTGCGTGACCATGAACAGCCTCGCGCCGGGCTCGTTCTTGAGCTTGTCGCGCAGGCGGTTGATCACCTCGTCGGACGATACCTTGCGCTCGGCCAGCGGCTTGAGCGACATGAACATGTTGGCCGCATTGCGCTGGCCGCCGCCCGTGAAGCCCGTCACGTACTCCACGGCCGGGTCTTCCTGCACGATGGACAGGAAGCGCTTGAGCCGCTGCTCCATGGCCTGGTAGGAGGTGGACTGGTCGGCCCGGATGAAGCCCATCACGCGGCCCGTGTCCTGGCTGGGCATGAAGCCCTTGTCGATGGCCATGTACAGGTGCACGTTCAGCGCCACCACGCCGGCCAGCACCAGCAGCACCAGCGGCTGGTGGCGCAGGCACCAGGCCAGGCTTGCGCGGTAGCCGGACATGGCACGCCGCTCGGCACGGCCCACCCAGGCGCCGAAGCGGTCCCAGGCGCGGCCCATTGGCCCGCGCGGACGCGCCTGTGCAGCAGGCCGCTGCGGCCGCAGCAGCGCCGCGCACATCATGGGCGTGGTGGTCAGCGACACCACCATCGAGATCAGAATCGCCGCCGACATCACCACCGCGAACTCGCGGAAGAACCGCCCCACGATGCCGCCCATGAACAGGATGGGCACGAACACCGCGATCAGCGACAGGCTCATGGACACCACGGTGAACCCGATCTCGCGCGCCCCGTCCAGCGCCGCGCGCAGCGCGGTCTTGCCGCGCTCCATGTGGCGCATCACGTTCTCCAGCACCACGATGGCATCGTCCACCACAAAGCCCGTGGCCACGGTCAGCGCCATCAGCGACAGGTTGTCCAGCGTATAGCCGGCCAGGTACATCACGCCGAACGTGCCCGCCAGCGACACCGGCACGGCCACGGCCGGAATCAGCGTGGCCCGGCCATTGCGCAGGAACAGGAACACCACCAGGATCACCAGCGCCACGGCGATCAAGAGCGCCCGTTCCACCTCCACCACCGAGGCACGCAGCGTGGGCGTGCGGTCGGACACGATGGTCAGATCGATCGCCTCGGGGATGGACGCCTTGAGCTGCGGCAGCAAAGAGCGCACGCGCGCCACGGCCTCCAGGATGTTGGCATCGGGCTGCTTGAAGATCTGCAGCAGGATGGCGGGCTTGCCATTGGCCACGCCGTAGTTGCGCACGTCCTGCACCGAATCCGTGACATCGGCCACGTCCTGCAGCCGGATCGCATTGCCATTGCTCCAGCGCAGCACCAGCGGCGCATAGTCGGCCGCCACGCGCGCCTGGTCATTGGCGGTCACCTGCCAGTAATGGTCCTCGCGCTCCACCGCGCCCAGCGGCCGGTTGGCATTCGTGGCCGAAATGGCGGTGCGCACCTGGTCCAGCGACACGCCATTGGCCGCCAGCTTCACCGGGTCCAGCTCCACGCGCACGGCCGGCAGCGCCCCCCCGCTGATGGACGCCTGGCCCACGCCCTCCACCTGCGAGAGCTTCTGCGCCAGCACGGTGGACGCCGCGTCATACATCTGCCCGCGCGTCAGCGCGCTGGACGTCAGCGCCAGGATCATGATCGGCGCATCGGCCGGATTCACCTTGCGATACGTCGGATTGCCCGGCATGCCCGAAGGCAGCAGCGTGCGCGCCGCATTGATGGCGGCCTGCACATCGCGCGCCGCGCTGTCCACCGTGCGCGACAGATCGAACTGCAGCGTGATGCGCGTGCTGCCCAGGCTGGAGCTGGACGTGATCTCATTGACCCCCGCAATCGCCCCCAGCGCCCGCTCCAGCGGCGTCGCCACCGTCGCCGCCATCGTGTCGGGGCTTGCACCCGGCAGGCTGGCGGACACCGAAATCGTCGGATAGTCCACCTGCGGCAGCGGCGCCACCGGCAGCAGGAAATACGACACCGCCCCCGCCAGCGCCAGGCCGATGGTCATCAGCATGGTGGCAATGGGCCGGAAGATGAACGGCGCCGAGAGATTGGACAGCTGGCTCATGATCCAGCCCCAAAAATCCCAGGCCGAGCGAAGCGATGGCCCGTCCCCCGGCCTTCCCCCCTCTGCCCACGCCTGCGTTGGGGGCGATGCGGGGTGGCAAGCCTGCCGAAGGACAGGCTTGCTTCGTCATCTGACTTGCCGCAGTTGTCTGAGCGGCGCGCGAAGCGCAAAGCGAGTTCTGCGGCACACCCCGCATCGTGCCCAACGCAGGTTGCCCGCAGCGAAGCGAAGGGTCGTGGGCAGTGGGGGCGCATTTCTTTGCCTACTTTCTTGCTGCGAGGCAAGAAAGTAGGTCGGCCGCCGGGCCGAACCCCGGCCAGCGGCGCCAGCCAAAAGCGCAAGCCCAGTTCAAGCATGGACACCTCCACGCGAAGACCGATCCCGCCACCTCTGCGCCCACCCTTCAAAAGTCAGATAAATCACAGGCGTAGTGAACAGAGTCAACAACTGACTCACCAGCAAGCCCCCCACCAACGTCACCCCCAACGGATGCCGCAACTCACTGCCCACCCCCGTCCCCAGCATCAACGGCAAGGCCCCCAGCAAAGCCGCCAAAGTCGTCATCAGGATAGGCCGGAACCGCAGCAGGCAGGCCTGGTAGATGGCCTCGCGCGGCGTATGCCCCTCCTCGCGCTGCGCCTCCAGCGCGAAGTCGATCATCATGATCGCGTTCTTCTTGACGATGCCGATCAGCAGCACGATGCCGATGATGGCGATGATGTCCAGGTCCAGCCCCGCCAGCAGCAGGGCCAGCAGCGCGCCCACGCCGGCCGAGGGCAGCGTGGACAGGATGGTCACCGGGTGGATGGTGCTCTCATAGAGCACGCCCAGCACGATGTACATGGTGATCACCGCCGCCAGCACCAGCAGCAGCGTGTTGGACAGCGAGGCCTGGAAGGCCAGGGCCGCGCCCTGGAAGGCAGCGTCCACCGACAGCGGCATATGGCCCTCCGTGCGCAGCTGGGCCATCAGGTCCTGCACGGCCTTGACGGCATGGCCCAGCGACACGCCGGGCGCGGTGTTGAACGAGATGGTGGCGGCGGGCAGCTGGCCCACATGGTTCACGGCCAGGGCCATGGGCCGCTCGCTGACCGTGGCCACCGAGGACAGCGGCACGGGCGCGCCCGCGCTGGAGGCCACGTAGATGGACTGCAGCGCCTCGGGCCCGACCTTGAACTGCGGCGCCACCTCCAGCACCACGCGGTACTGGTTGGACTGCGTGAAGATGGTGGAGATCAGCCGCTGGCCGAAGGCGTTGTACAACGCCGTGTCGATGGCCGAGACCGTCACGCCCAGCCGGCTGGCCTGGGCCCGGTCGATCTGCACGAAGGCCTGCAGGCCCTGGTCCTGCAGGTCGCTGCCCACGTCCACCAGCTCGGGCAGGTCGTGCATGCGCTCGACCAGGGCCTGGGTGCTCTTGGCCAGCTGCGCCATGTCGGGCGAGGACATCAGCAGCTGGTACTGGGTGCGCGCCACGCGGTCCTCGATGGTCAGGTCCTGCACGGGCTGGGCGTACAGGCGTATGCCCGGGATCTGCAGCGCATCGTCGGACAGGCGGCGCAGCACGGCGGGCACGCCATCGCGCTGGCCATGGGGCTTGAGGTCGATCAGCAGCCGGCCCGTGTTCAGCGTGGTGTTGCTGCCATCGACGCCGATGAAGGACGAGATGCTCTGCACGGCCGGGTCCTTGAGCAGCAGCTCGGCCAGGGCCTGCTGGCGCTCGGCCATGGCGGCAAACGAGATGGACTGGTCGGCCTCGGTCGTGGCCTGGATGGTGCCCGTGTCCTGGTCCGGGAAGAAGCCCTTGGGCACGGCGAAGTACAGCAGCACGGTCACGGCCAGCGTGGCCAGGAAGACGATCCAGGTCAGGCCCCGGCGGTCCAGCACCCAGGTGAGGATGCGGCCGTAGCCGGCGATGGTGCGGTCGAAGAAACGGCCCGTGGCGTGGTACAGACGGCCATGCTTTTCCTCCTCGGCCCCTTCGGGCTGGTGGCGCAGCAGCCGTGCGCACAGCATGGGCGTGAGCGTCAGCGAGACCACGGCCGAGATCAGGATGGCCACCGCCATGGTGATGGCGAACTCGTGGAACAGCCGCCCCACCACGTCGCCCATGAACAGCAGCGGGATCAGCACGGCGATCAGCGAAATCGTCAGCGAGATGATGGTGAAGCCGATCTGCCTGGCGCCCTTGAGCGCGGCCTGCATGGGCGGCTCGCCCTTTTCCACGAAGCGCGCGATGTTCTCGATCATCACGATGGCATCGTCCACCACGAAGCCGGTGGAGATCGTCAGCGCCATCAGCGTGAGGTTGTTGATGGAAAAACCGGCCAGGTACATCACGCCGAAGGTGCCGATCAGCGACAGCGGCACGGCAAAGCTCGGTATCAGCGTGGCCGAGGCGCTGCGCAGGAAGACGAAGATCACCGCCACCACCAGGGCGATGGCCAGCATCAGCTCCAGCTGCATGTCGTTGACCGAGGCGCGGATGGTCACCGTGCGGTCGGTCAGCACCTGCACGTCCAGCGAGGCCGGCAGTGTCTCCTTGAGCTGGGGCAGCAGCGCCTTGATGCGGTCCACCGTCTCGATCACGTTGGCGCCGGGCTGGCGCCGGATGTTGAGGATCACGCCCGCGCGCGAGCCACCCTCGGGCGTGCCGGCCCAGGCGGCCAGGCGCGTGTTCTCGGCATCGTCCACGGTCTGGGCGATGTCGGACAGGCGCACGGGCAGGCCGTTCTTGAAGGCGATGATGAGGTTGCGGTACTCGGCCGCCGACTGCAGCTGGTCGTTGGCATCGATGGTGGAGGCACGCGCCGGCCCGTCGAAGCCGCCCTTGGCCTGCTTGACGTTGGCGGCGGCGATGGCGGTGCGCACATCGTCCAGCGTCATGCCCAGGCCGGCCAGCGCCGTCGGGTTGGCCTGGATGCGCACGGCAGGCCGGCGCCCGCCGGCAATCGCCACCAGTCCCACGCCGTTGACCTGCGAGAGCTTGGGCGCCAGGCGGTTTTCCACCAGGTCATTGACGCGGATCACCGGCAGCGAGGGCGAGGTGATGGCCAGCGTGAGGATGGGCGCATCCGCCGGATTGACCTTGCTGTACAGCGGGGGCATGGGCAGGTCGCTGGGCAGCAGGTTGGCACCCGCGTTGATGGCGGCCTGCACCTGCTGCTCGGCCACGTCCATGGCCATGTCCAGCGCAAAGCGCAGCGTGATCACCGAGGCGCCGCCCGAACTGGTGGACGACATCTGCGACAGCCCCGGCATCTGGCCGAGCTGGCGCTCCAGCGGCGCGGTGACGTTGGAGGTCATCACGTCGGGGCTGGCGCCCGGGTACAGCGTGGTGACCTGGATGGTGGGGTAGTCCACCTCGGGCAGGGCCGAGATCGGCAGCAGCCGGTAGGCCAGCAGGCCGGCGATCAGCACCGCCACCATCAGCAGCGAGGTGGCGACGGGTCGCAGGATGAAGATGCGGGAAAGATTCATGGGGCCGCCTGGAAGGGCTTGCGGTCTTCAGGTGCCGGGCGCTGCTCAGCGCCCGGCAGGAGCGGGAGCCGCTGGAGCCGCCGGAGCGGCAGGCGCCGGGCCGGGCGATGGCTGGGGCGAGCCCGGTGACGGCGCAGGTGCCTGGGATGCAGGCGCGGAACCTTCGGCGGCCGGTGCTCCGCTGCCGGCGCCATTGCTGCCGCCACTGTTGCCACCGCCAGTGCCGCCATTGCGCTGCCCACCGCGCTCGGCGCGCAGCTTCTGCAGGTAGGCCTTGCGCTCGTCGGGGTTCATGGTCGCCAGCTTGGCGCGCACATCGGGCGGCAGATTGCGCATGCCGCGCGGCTGGCTGGAGGCGTCCTGCACGGCCTGGTCCACCTTCTGCACCTTGTCGGGCTCGATCACCGTGACCTTGGCGCCTTCGCGCAGGCGGTCAATGCCATCGACCACCACCTGCTCGCCAGGCTTGAGTTCGCCCTTCACGCTCACCCGGTCGCCATCGGTCACGCCCACGGTGATGCGCCGCTGCGTCACCGTGCCATCCTCCTGGACCAGATAGACGTAGTTGTTCTGCACGGCCGTGGTCGGCACGGTCAGCGCCTGCTCCAGCCGGTCCACTTCCAGCCTGACGTTGACGAACTGGTTGGCGAACAGCCGGCCCTCGGCATTGTCGAAGGCGGCCTTGGCCTTGATGGTGCCGGTGGCGATGTCGATGCTGTTGTCCACCGCATTCAGGCGGCCGCGCCCCAATTGCTGCTTCAGGTCCCGGTCCCACAGCTCCACGGGCAGCTCGCGGCCCTCGGCCAGGCGCCGCGCCAGCGTGCCCACATGTGCCTCGGGCACGGAGAACACCGCATCGATGGGCTTGACCTGCGTGATGGTGACGATGCCGTTGGCATCCGAAGGGTTGACCACATTGCCCCGGTCGGCCTGGCGCAGGCCCAGCCGGCCCGCAATGGGCGCCGTGATGCGCGTGTAGCTCAGTTGCAGCCTGGCCGCATCGGCCTGGGCCTGGTCGGCGGCCACCGTGCCCTGGTACTGGCGCACCAGCGCAGCCTGGGTATCGACCTGCTGGCCGGCAATGGAATCCTGGGCCTGCAGCTCCTTGTAGCGCTGCAGGTCCAGCTGGGCGTTCTTGAGCAGCGCCTGGTCGCGCTGCAGCGTGCCCTGGATCTGGTTGAAGCTGGCCTGGAAGCTGCGCGGATCGATCTCGGCCAGCAGCTGGCCGGCCTTGACCTCGTCGCCTTCCTTGAAATGCAGGCGCAGCAACTCGCCCGACACCTTGGCGCGCACCACGGCCGTGGCGCGAGGGTTCATGGTGCCGATGGCGCTGATCAGCACGCGCATGTCGCGCCGCTCCACCACGCCCACGGACACCGGCTGCGCCTGGGCACCCATGGCGCCGGGGCCGCCAGGTCCACCCGGGCCGCCGGGGCCGCGCCGGCCGCCTCCCGCACGCCCGCCACCCGGGCCGGGCGCACCGGCCGAGGCCTGCTCGCCCTGCGCCGGCGCCCGCTTGTTCCACCACCACAGCCCGCCCCCCGCGACCAGGGCCAATGCCACCACGCCCCACATCAGGGCAGGCCGTATCCGGCCACATTGGCGTACGCCGTGGGCATCTGCAACAAGGGGGCTGCTGGACAGGCGTTTCATGGTCACTGCGGGAAATCGTGGGAGGAAGCCGTGGGCCCGGCCCCGGAACGGGGCACGGCGGCGGATGCGGCTATGGTAGCCAGTCCCATGCTCTCCAAAACGAGGCAGATCGCCGTTTTACGCAGGCATTACCCCCGCTTTACCCCGGCTTTACCCGCCCTGGCCAGAGCGTTTTCGGAAACAGGTCGGCCACCCGTCGGCAGGGCCTCAGACAGGGCACGGCGCTCACAACACTGTTGACTCAGGCACGGCCAATGCGGGGCGCATCGGCCGAAAAGTCCATTGAAAACAAGGCATTGCACTCCAACCCGGCGCAGGTCGCGCCTGGCATCCCGTTGGACTGCACCCCGCGCTTGTGGCTACGATGCGCGGCCGCCGGCCTGCAGGCGCAGGCCGCCATCCATCCGTCCCAGGAGAACACCATGACGACTGCCAACCCACGCCTGACCGACCACCCCGAAGAAGCCGCCGTGCGCGTGCCGCTGGAGCTGTACATGCGCGGCCATGCCGAGGACAACAGCGCCCACATGCGCGCCGCCTTCATGCCCACCGCCCGCATCGAAAGCGTGCGCGAAGGCCCGCTGACCTCCTGGGACATCGACACCTACTGCGCCCGCTTCAAGGGCCAGCCCGCCGCCGACGAGGCCACGCGCCGCCGCAGCATCGACGCCATCGACATCGGCGGCACGGCGGCCAGCGCCAAGATCACCCTGGTGCACGGTGCCATCACCTTCATCGACTACTTCGTGCTGCTCAAGACCGAGGCCGGCTGGAAGATTGCCAACAAGGCCTTCCATGCCCAGCCGCACTGACATCACCAGGGCTTGACATGAGCCAGCAGGCCGTAGGTCAGCGCACCAGCCAAGGTCGGCATGGCAATGCCTCCACGCACCAGGCGTACGAGGCAGATGGCCAGCAAAGCCACGGAGATCACGGCCACCCGCCCCCAGCGGACATCGCTGACCACCAGCCCCCAGGTTGACACCACGAACAGGGCAGCGATGGCGGCGGGCCCGACACCCGCCAGCCACCTCTGCACCTGCGGGGACGCCCGTGCAGAGTGCCCTCTGCGGCGTGCCTGCCACAACGGCAACCAGCGCAGGCCAAAGGTGCCGGCACCGCACAACAGCAAGATCCAGAATGTGTACGACATGGTGATCAGCCCCTATCGGCCGTGGCCGCATGCGCCAGCGCACCGCACAGGATCGCCAGCGCCAGTGCGTGGTAGCCCGGAATGAAGCAAACCAGCACCGCAGCGACCACGGCGGCCGTGAGCACCGCACGCCACCAGCGCAGCACACCCGCCTCCAGCAGCAGCGCAAAGAACAATGCCGGCAGAACGAAGGCCAGCCCCTCGCGGACGGCTGCCGGCCACCGATCCACCTCGCCCACCAGCGTCACCCCCATCACCGTGCCGCCCACCCAGGCCGCGTAGGCGCCAAGTTGCAGGCCCAGAAACCAGTGCTCGCGCTCGGCCTCTGGCACGCCCTGCATCTTGCTCATGGCGGTGGCAAACACCTCGTCGGTCAGGCCAAAGGCCAACCAGGGCGTGGCCAGGCGCTGCCGCGGCCCCAGCACCACCTGCAGGGCCGGGCCATACAGCACATGCCGCGCATTCATCAACAGCACCGTGGGCAAAGCGGTCCACAGCCCGGCTCCCGAAGCCAGCAACGAAATCAGCAGGAACTGGCTGGCTCCGGCATAGACCAGCACGGAAGCCATCACGGCAATGGATGGAGCAAGACCCGCCTGAACGGCCGCCACGCCAAAGGAAAAAGCAATCGGCAGATAGCCTGTTGCCACGGAGAGGCTGGCGGTCAGGCCGGCAGCCAGCGGACGAGCGCCGCTCACGCCGCGCCTCCGAACCCTTTCGCCACAGGATTGCCGACAATCGTGCCGGGCAAGCCGGCCTCATTCCCAGCCAAACACATGATCGCCTCCCTCTATGAAAGAAGATCGATCAATATAGCGCCTCAACTCCCGTCACTGCAGCCCCATGCCACCCGCCTGCGGCGCCCCGTCTAACCCACCCCGCACGCCAGGGGCGTGATGCCCTCGGGCCCGTCATCCTCCAGCGGCTGCGGGGGCTGGGCTGCGGCGAGCTTGCCTTCTTCCACGGTCATGCCGCGCGGCAGGGCCACGCCGTTCTTGGCGGCCAGGACCTCGGCCATGATGCTGACGGCGATTTCGGGGGGCGTCTTGCTGCCTATGTACAGGCCGATGGGGCCACGCAGGCGCGCCAGTTGCGCGTCGCCCAGGCCGAAGTGCTCGCTCAGGCGCTGCAGGCGCAGCGCGGTGTTGCGGCGCGAGCCGATGGCGCCGACGTAGAAGGCCGGGGATTCCAGGGCTTCCATGAGGGCCAGGTCGTCGAGCTTGGGGTCGTGCGTGAGGCCGATGATGCAGGTGCGCGCATCGGCGCGCATGGTGCGCACGAGGTCGTCGGGCATCTCGCGCGACAGCTGCACGCCGGCCACGCTCCAGTGGCGGCTGTATTCCTCGCGCGGGTCGCAGACGGTGACCGCAAAGCCGTTGAACAGCGCCATGGTGGCCAGGTATTCGGACAGCTGGCCTGCGCCGATGAGCAGCATGCGGTACTCGGGGCCGAAGCTGTTGGCGACCTGCTGCCCGGCATGCACCAGCGGCTCGGGCGCGTCGCTGACCTGCTGGACGACCTGGCCGGTGGCCTTGTCCACGGTGCGCCGCACCATGCGGCCTTCGTCCAGCCATTGCACGAGTTGCTGCAGCGCAGCAGCGTCGGGATTGAATTCGAGCAGCAACTCCAGCGTGCCGCCGCAGGGCAGGCCGAAGCGGTGGGCCTCGTCGGCGCTGACGCCGTAGCGCAGCAGCCGGGGCGCGCCGTCGCGCAGGGCGTCGGCGTCCGAGGCGTGGCTGTAGCGGGCGATCAGGTCGTCCTCGATGCAGCCGCCGGACACGGAGCCGACCACGGCGCCCGAGGCCCCCAGCGCCATGATGGAGCCGATGGGCCGGGGCGACGAGCCCCAGGTACGCACCACCGTGGCCAGCAGCGCGCGCTCGCCCTGAGCGCGCCATTGCGCGAGGTGGCGCAGAACATGAACATCCAGGTTTTCCATTGCAAATCTCCACGCCGGCACCTGGCTTGCCTGTGCAGCTGGGCGCCTGGCGTTTTTCGGCGGCTATTGTCTCTCTGCATCAAGAAGGGTGCTGCAGCATGTAAAAAGGGCTTGGTAGCGCAGGGCGAAGCATAGAAGCCACAACAAATCTGAGGCCAGAGACGCCGAGCAAGAGCCGCCTCGCGGCGGGGGCGCCCAGCCGAGGGCGTCGTCCCCCTCCCGCGAAGCGAGAGAGGGGGAAGCGGCGCAGCCGCTCAGGGG
>JAEAMF010000224.1_pt1 | contig 91394 bp, 65 predicted proteins | sample 8958721 | NCBI WGS metagenome assembly JAEAMF01 (sample SAMN16933255, study PRJNA681124) | bioreactor sludge metagenome | isolation source: anaerobic bioreactor treating anionic surfactant - SDBS | place: India: Bengaluru | collected 2019-02-28
ATTTGCTGAAATACAAAAGATTATGTATTTTTGTGGCATGACTACAATGTTTAAATCGGATTTGGTGTAACAAACAATCTGTGTTTCTTATACAGATTGTCCCTTTGTTTGTTCTCGGATATTCTTTCCGGGAGTCGTTTCTATGTCAATTATAATTTGATTTGTATACAATGATTTAAGGCATTGGTATGCCCTTTTGTATATACTTACACTGTCAAGAAATGACTTTCGGAAAGAAAATTAACAACAATCAGGGAGATTGCCTCCATAGAGTCTCCTTATTTAAAGATCAAAACAATGCACGATTTACATTTATATGGTTGGAATGACGAGCTTTTCCAACAAAAACAAAATTCCGGTTACAAAGAGTTCATTCACGGAAGGATAACAGTTACTCATAAAACCTGTTATGAGGTAATTTCTGAAACAGGGCACTATTCCTGCGAAATGACAGGGAATATGCTCTACGGGAGGGATGTATCCGATTATCCCTGTACAGGCGACTGGGTTATTTTCCAGGTAACAGACACGGACAAGGGAATCATTCTGGCTATGCTACCTCGGAAGAAAACCCTGTATCGCCTTAAAAGCGGTTCCGTATCGGAAAGACAGGCTATAGCATCCCATGTTGACAAAGCATTTATAGTACAAAGTCTGGATAACAGCTTCAATGTACGCCGTATTGAGCGCTTCATGCTGCAACTTTCATCCGAAAGTATTCAGCCGATATTGATCCTGACGAAAACAGATTTAGGATTTGATGCCGATGAGATAAATAAAGCGATAAAACATCTTTCCCATAAGATGCCGGTTTTCTATACCAGTACGCAATTGCCCGAAAGTATAGATATGCTGCGTGAAATAATCCATACAGGCGAAACAGTTGTATTCACCGGCATGTCCGGCGTGGGGAAAAGTACTCTGATCAATGCTCTTTGCGGCAGGGAACTTCTGCAGACAGGAACAATCAGTGATTCTACAGGTAAAGGAAAGCACACTTCTACACGGAGGGAAATGGTACTGTTGCCGGGTTCCGGTGTGCTGATCGACACTCCGGGGGTAAAGCTTTTCGGTGTTACAAACGATAATACGGATAACCTCTCAGAAATATTAGATATCTCAGCTTATGAGGGCAAGTGCCGGTTTAAAGATTGTAAGCATGTAAATGAAAAGGGTTGTGCCGTACTGGAAGCGGTCAATACCAGAGAATTAGACCGTGGCGTATACGAAAGCTATCTTAAGCTCCGCAGGGAAGCCTGGCATTATACGGCTTCTGTCCACGAGAAAAGAAAACAGGAGAAATCGTTTTCTAAAATCGTAGACGAGGTAAAGAAACGCAAAGGCAATTACTAAGTTCTATCTATCAGTGCAGGTATTCTGTTAAAGAGTACCTGCACCAGGTAAATAGGATAGACTGCAAACGTACATTATAGACGAAACCAGCCTTTGATGTTTTCTTTTGCGCGAAGTTTATGTACATTTGCGAGGTGAATAAACCAGAATAGTGCTGATACATGTTTAAAATCCGTATTCTTTACACGCTATGCCTGCTTATGTTGTTTACTGCAAACCTGTTTGCGGAATGGAACAACTATGTCACAAATTATAAGAAAGAGTTGTTCGGCAAAGGGTCGCAAACCTGGCAGATCAATGCATTCAACGAAAACTGGGTTTACTTTGCCAATAAAAACGGACTGCTTCAATACGAGGGAAGCAGCTGGAAATTATATCCGCTCCACAACGAAGCAGATGTGCGTTCGCTGCATATATCGACTAAATTGAAACGTATTTATGTGGGAGGTGAGGGAGAGTTCGGTTATTTTCATGCAGATGCTTCCGGAAAACTGCTCTATGTGAATCTGTCGGATTCCCTGCCGGCGCAAAGTAAGTTCAATGTAGGGTACTGGGGGGTATTTGAAGTGGATAATATCTTCTACTTTGTTTCTGATAACTTTATTGTAAAACAGTTGGGCGATGAGTTTACGCTGATTCCGTCTGTGCACAAAATAGACCGTTCCAATGTGGTGAACGGCTCGTTATACATCGGTACCTATAAAGGGGTGTTCGTTTTAGTGGGAAATAGTTTCTTTCCTCTTTCAGGAGGGGAGCCGCTGGAGGGAAAACATATTCGCAGTATTGAACCTTATCAGTCGGGGATGCTGATTGCCACAGCGGTGGATGGATTATTTTATGCAGAAAACGGAAAGGTGACTCCCCTGATTACCGGAGCCGAACAGTTTATGAGGGAGAACGAGGTTTTTACGATGGCTGTTTCGGGCGATTACATCGCCATCGGTACGGTGCGAAGGGGACTCGTTCTCGTAAACCGCCGGTCGCGGTTGATCAAGTATTTCAACGAGCGGAACGGTTTGCAGAATAATACGGTTTTATCTATCAGTTTTGATAAGCGTAATAACCTTTGGCTGGGGCTGGACAATGGAATCGATTATATTTCACTTGATACTCCGTTTACCAATCTGTACACCTATCCCTATTCGTCGGGTGCAGGTTATGCTTCGGTCTTGTTTCAGGGAAAATTGTATCTTGGAACCAACAGCGGAGTCTACCATACCAGTTGGCCGGTACGGTTTACCGAAACCTCTGCCGCCATCGATTTTATTCCTCAACTGAGCGGACAGGTGTGGGATATGCGTATAATTGACGGGAAACTTTTCTGTATGCACGACAAAGGGCTATTTATCCTGGACGGGAAATCCATCGAACAGGTAAGCGGATTACGTGGTGTGTGGAGCTGTGTACCGCATTATACCGATCCGGATAAATTATGGGTGGGTACCTATGAGGGGCTTTATCTGATACAACGCATGCAGGGAAAATGGCAGGTATTAAAGGAATTGGAAGGGGTTTCCGACTGGTTTAAGAATTTCGAGTTCGAATCGCCCGAAGTTCTTTGGGTGCGTAACACCAACGAGGGGGCTTTGCGGGTTGTACTGGATACGGTAAACTATAAGGTGAAGAGTAGCCGATTCTACACTTCGAGGGATGGATTGAAATCCATTCGGAATCTTTTTATCTCTAAATTAGAGAACAAACTCTATTTCTCGTCCGATTCCGGATTGTTTGAATATGATAAGGCGGCCGATCGTATGATACCTAACCGTACCATTCCGGTTGCTTTCCCGCATTCGGTGCTTAAAAAAGGCCGAACGGATCTGTATGGACTAAGCAGGAATGGTCTGGGTATATTGAAGAAAAACCGGACCGGCGACAAGATGTTTTCTGTTATCTATCCCTTCAATCACAAGCAGCTAGACTTCATTAAATACTATGAGAACTTTGAAATAATTGGAGATTCAGTCGTAATTATCCCCAACGAACATGGGTTCTCTTTACTCGATCTGGCCTTTAAGGAGAAGGTGGAAACCGGCAACGAGCTTTTTATCAAGAGTGTCTATTCTACCTATCCCAAGGATTCGTTGTTGTTTAATGCCAACTTTACAGGAAATTCGTACGTTCCGGAAATTCCTTACAGCCAAAACTCCCTTCGGTTCGAGTACACCATGCATGCATTCGATCTGGAGAAGGTGGTACGTTACCGTTTTATGCTGAGTCCCGCCACCGAATGGTCCGAATACACCACCTCCGAGGTGAAAGAATACAGTGGACTGAAAGAGGGAAGTTATACCTTCAGGGTAGAGGCGCTGATGAACGACGGCAAGGTTTCGTCGGCTACTTTTTCTTTTGTAATTCTGCCTCCCTGGTACCGTTCCATGTGGGCCTACTTTGTATATTTCCTGCTGTTGATGGCATTCTTATATTTTCTGTATCAATGGGACGAATGGCGCATCAAACGTAAAAAGCAGCAGGAGGTGGCCATAAAGGAGAAGGAGATGTGGTTGAAGGAACAGGATTTTATCAAGGCTGCTGCACGACAGGAGAATGAAATCATTTCTCTAAAGAACGAGCGGCTGGAGTATGAGCTGCGCCATAAGAGTCAGGAAATGGCCAACCTTATGATGAACTTTGTCCGCAAGAATGAGATTCTGATGGATATAAAGAGCGAGCTCTACAAGATAATGGCCGAGTTGAAGTCGGATTCCGACGTGAGGGCCAAACGCATGCTGGTAACGCTTAACAATAGCATCGATACCAATATGCAATCCGACGATCTGCTAAAAAGATTTGAAGAGCAGTTCGATCTGGTTCATAACAATTTTATGGCAAAATTAAGTGAAAAACATCCCGACTTATCCGTTAATGAGCGTAAGATGTGTGCCTTTTTGAAGATGAATTTGTCGTCCAAGGAGATTGCTCCCTTATTAAATCTTTCCGTACGCGGGGTAGAGACGCTCCGCTATCGTTTGCGTAAAAAAATTGGTTTGGAGCGTGAAGAAAATTTATTGGAGTATTTAAATACTATTGATATTTAAATACTTACAATTTTATAACGAGTATTTGACGTATTCTTATTTTGTCTGTGACGTATTTGAAGGTAACCAAAATGTAACTTCCGCACCTCTTATTGCCCTATGTTTGCATCGTTTCAGACTAAGAAATCTTTAATTTAATTATTTTATGAGAAATTTGTTAACATTTGTGCTCCTGTGGTGCACGATCCTTTCTGCTTATGCGCAAGACGTGCAGATTAAGGGTGTTGTTATTTCCGGAGAGGATAACCTTCCTTTACCCGGCGTTAATGTGGTAGTGAAAGGTACTACCATCGGTACTACGACCGATTTCGACGGTCAGTTTTCCTTTGCCGCACCGGCAAAAAGTCTCTTAGTGGTTTCTTATATTGGTTACAAACCTCAGGAATTGGTTGCCGATGCAACAAAATCCATGCGCATTGTTCTGAGAGAAGACTCGGAAGTGCTGGAAGAGGTTGTAGTGGTTGGTTACGGTACTGTAAAGAGAAAAGATGTTACCACTTCGGTAGCCACTGTTTCTACTGAAGACCTGGATCAGCGTCCCCTTATTTCGGCTGCTTCGGCTATTCAGGGTAAGGCCGCAGGGGTAAATGTTATTCAGCCCAACGGCGAACCGGGTGCAGGCATGGTGGTGCGTGTACGTGGTAATTCATCCATCAACGCCAGCAATGATCCGTTGTATGTAGTGGACGGAGTGCCCATGAGTGAAATCAATTTCCTTAGTCCCAACGACATCGAAAGTATGCAGATCCTGAAAGATGCCTCTTCGGCAGCTATTTACGGTTCGCGTGCATCCAACGGGGTTGTATTGATTACTACAAAGGCAGGCGCAAGAGGCGATGCCAAGATTGCCTTTACTGCACATGTCGGTATCACCGATGTGGCCAAAAGAGTTGAATCTCTGAATGTAGCGCAGTATGCCGACTTAATGAAGGAAATCGGACGTGTTAATCTGCCTTCCGGACTTACAGATCAGACTAACTGGTTCGACGAAACCTATCGTACGGGTGTTACACAAAACTATCAGTTGTCGTTCTCCAACGGTAACGATAAGATGAGGTATTATGTTTCAGGAGGTTATACCAAAGAAGACGGGGTTATCAAAGTAGCCTTCTACGAACGTTATAACATGAGAGCCAATCTGGAGAACCAGATTCGTCCTTGGTTGAAATTTAACACCAATGTGGCTTATTCTGATTATTCAAGTAACGGTATCGTTTCCGGTCAGGGTTCCAACCGTGCCGGTGTTGTTCTTTCTGTAATCAACACACCTACCTATGCAACCATCTGGGACGCGCAGAATCCGGGACAGTATAACAATAACTTCTACGGAGCAAATATCACCCATCCGGTGGAAAATATGTCGCGTACGGCCGACAACCAGACAAACAACAACCGCCTTATCGGTAGCGTGAGCGGCGAAATTACCTTCCTTCCGGAGTTGAAGCTTAAGTCTACCACCTCCATCGACCGTGTTTACTTCCATAAAACCAGTTTCCTGGATCCTAAAAAGACAGAATACGGCCGTTCTCAGTACGGAAATGCTACAGACGACCGTTCTTTAAGTACGGTGATGGTATTTGATAACATCCTGACGTACGACAAAGCTTTTGGAAAGCACAGCTTCAATGTAATGGCGGGTACTTCCGGTACCACTTCCAAATGGTCGGAAAGCTACCAGACTGTAAGTCACTTTATGAATTCTGAAATCAAGACACTGAATGCCGGAAATAAAGTTTCACAGGGTAACGGTACACGTGCCGCCGACTGGAGCATCATGTCTTACCTGGGCCGTGTTGCCTATAACTACGACAGCAAGTATCTGTTTACCGCCAACTTCCGTTCAGACGGTTCTTCCAAGCTTTCTCCGGCCAAACGTTGGGGCTATTTCCCCTCTTTCTCGGCTGCATGGCGTATCTCTTCCGAAGAATTTATGAAGGATATCACCTGGATTGATGATTTAAAACTCCGCGGTGGATGGGGACAGACCGGTAACCAGTCGGGTATCAGCGACTATGCCTATCTTCAGAGATACAACATCACCCGTCAGAACTGGTGGGAAACAGGAAAGGAAAACGCCATGGTGATCCTTTCGCCTGCTAACATGAAGAACAAGGACCTTACCTGGGAAACTACTACACAAACCAATATTGGGGTGGACCTGTCTATTTTCAACAGCCGTTTGGTGTTTAATGCGGACGCTTACTACAAGTATACCACAGATTTGTTGATGGATGTTCCATTGCCTTCTACTTCCGACGTGGGTTCAATTACCCGTAACGAAGGCGAAATGGTGAACAAGGGTATCGAGTTTGCCGTAAGTTCGAAGAATTTTGTAAAGGCTTTCAAGTGGGATACCGATTTCAATATCTCTCTGAACCGCAACGAGGTTAAGAAGTTTACTTTGCAGAATGTGTACTATTATGCACAGACATCCGAAGCTACCAGCGAGAATGTAGTACGTATGACTCCCGGTCAGCCTTTAGGTATGTTCTGGGGTTACATCAGCGACGGAGTTGATCCTGAAACAGGCGACCTTATGTACCGCGACCTGGATGGAAATGGAAAGATTACCTCCAGTGATAAAACATACATCGGAAATCCAAATCCCGATTTCACCTTTGGTCTTACAAACAACCTTTCTTACAAAGGTTTTAACCTGAATATATTTTTCCAGGGTGCCGTTGGAAATGATATCTACAACGCATCACGTATGGAAACAGAAGGAATGTATGATGCCAAGAATCAATCTACGGAAGTACTTAACCGCTGGAGAATACCCGGACAGATTACGGATATGCCGCGTGCGGTTGCCACTACGGATAACCTGAAGGCTTCCACCCGTTTTATTGAAGATGGTAGCTTTGTACGCCTGAAAACGGTGACTTTATCATACAATTTTGCAGGCGGATTACTTAAGAAATGGGGCGTAAGCAGATTACAACCTTATGTAACAGCCCAGAACCTGTTCACAATTACCGGCTATTCCGGTTTCGACCCCGAAGTGAACCAATGGGGTGGCAGTGCTACTGTTCAGGGTATCGATTGGGGTACCTATCCTCAGGTTAGATCGTATGTTTTTGGTGTTAATGTTGAATTTTAATAGAATCGTATTATGAAAAATAGAATAAAACTAGGTTTATTCATGGGAGCGGTGCTTTTTGCAACATCTTGTTCCCTTGATCAGGATCCTATCTCCGACTTCAGCGAAATAACGGTAGGCGGTAAGGATACGACAGATACTTCTGTCAAGTTCAAGACAAAAGAAGAGATGAAAACGCAGTACGATGGTATCTATAAAGCAATTCAGAATGCACAGGAGGCTTGGTATGCGGATATGCTTGTACTGAATGAGACTCATTCCGATAATGCTTATTGCGGCTCTTCGGGCGCCGAGCTTACCTCCCTCGAGCAACAGACGCAGGATGGAACCAACAAGAATATTGAACGTGACTGGAATGCATTTTTGGGGTATATCAACACGGCCAACCGTGTGATTAATAACGTGGATCTGGTTCCCGACCAGTCTCTTACCCAGGCAGAACGCAAACAGTGGAAGGCGGAAGCCAAGATTTGGAGAGCCTGGATCTTATTCGATATGGTAAGATTATGGGGCGATGTACCGGTTGTAACCGAAGAGGCTCCGGATATTACTGCCGAAAATGTGGAAGAGGTGTATCCTCTGTTGTATCCGTCACGTAAACCGGTTGCCGAAGTGTATGCACAGATCATCAGCGACTTGAACGCAGCTCTGGAACCCGGTGGTGCACCTGCGGTGAATGCCGGTAATAAATTCCTGCTTACCAAGTCAGTCGCCAATGCGTTGCTGGCCCGTGTTTATGCAGAAAAACCGGTACGCGATTACGCTAAGGTAATTCAATATGCAGAGGCTGTACAGAACGATGGCTTCAAATTGGTTCCCGATTTCTCCGATCTGTTTTCTGTTAATGATGCAAAAACCGATGTGAATTTCCGTAATACATCCGAATCTATTTTTGAAGTGACCTACCCTGTAGGTAGCGGCAACTGGGTTACCTGGATGTTTGGTATCGACCATGTGGACCCGAACAGTACATACAACTGGGCTAAATGGATCACTCCTTCGAGAGATCTGATTCAGGCTTACGAAAACGAAGGCGACAATGTTCGTATGAACCAGGCCATTGTATGGGGACAACCTTCCTGGAGTAACCACTATCCTTCGGATCATTATCCTTTCATGTATAAGACCCGTTCCAAGTACAACAGCATTATCAAGATCCGTTTGGCAGATATTTTATTGTTGAAGGCCGAAGCGTATGTGGAAACCGGAAACCTGCAGGCTGCAGCCGCTCTTGTTAATACAGTTCGCAACCGGGCCAAATTAGCTGATTTACCTGCAACTACTGTAAGTTCGAAAGAGAAGATGGCGGATGCCGTATTGAATGAACGCAGACTTGAGCTGGCTTATGAAGGACAACGTTGGTTCGACCTTGTACGTACCGGTAAGGTGTTCAGTATATTGAATAGTCTGAATACACGCGATTCGGGCCGATTACCGATGACTCCCGTTACCGAAGAGACTGTTCTGTTGCCTGTACCGCAGACTCAGATCGACAAGAATCCTAATTTGACTCAAAACAAGGGTTATTAATGAGCATCAGCATGTTTGCAAAATTACCGATCGTATTTTTTACCGCTCTTTTGCTCTTCACAGCTTGTGGCAGTGATCCTAAAGACAATGGAGGTGTACCGGATCCGGATCAACCCGGAACGGTAGCTTCCGACGTGGATCTGTTTATCACCACGGCCAACGGCAGCAGAAAGTTTTTCCACGACTCAATCGCCTTCAATAGCAAGCCGAATATGTCGCCATATACCATTACGCTCAATCCGGCGGAAAGTTATCAGGTGATGGAGGGCTTCGGTGCGGCGATCACGGGTTCTACCTGTTATAATTTACTTAAGATGTCGGCCGGCGACCGTGCCAGACTGCTTAAGGAAACATTCGATCCGGTTTCGGGGATGGGTTACAGTTATATAAGGATTTCCATGGGTTGCTCTGATTTTTCACTGAGCGAATATACCCATTGCGATACCAAAGGAATTGAAAACTTTGCCCTGCATACAGAGGATAAAACCTATGTGATTCCTGTGCTGAAAGAGATTCTGGCCATCCGGCCGGATATCCGCATCATGGCATCGCCGTGGACCTGTCCGAAGTGGATGAAGGTGAACAACCTAACAGAGAAGAAACCTTTCGATTCGTGGACAAGCGGACAACTGAATCCGGCTTATTACCAGGATTACGCCACCTACTTCGTGAAGTATATCGAGGCAATGAAGTCTGAAGGGATCAATATTACTTCGGTAACGATCCAGAATGAGCCTTTAAACCGTTACAACTCGGCTTCGTTGTATATGACCTGGCAGGAGCAACGCGACTTTATCAAGACTGCACTCGGACCGGCTTTCAGAAGTGCGGGTATACAGTCTAAAATCATCGTGTACGATCATAACTACAACTATGATGCCGATAGGGCCGAAAACAAGGATCAGATCGATTACCCGCTTCACATTTACAGTGATCCCGAGGCGGCTCAGTATATCGACGGGGCGGCATACCATGCGTATGGCGGCGATAAGTCGGAGCTGGCGGATGTGCATGCCCGGAATACCTCCAAGAATTTATATTTTACGGAGATATCCATCGGCAGCTGGGGCTATAGTTTTGCAGACGACCTGATGTGGAATATGAACGAAGTTTGTCTGGGTACGATCAATAACTGGGCAAAGGCGGTGATTGTGTGGAACTTTATGCTGGATGCAAATCACGGACCGAATCGTCCCGGAGGATGTACAACCTGCTACGGAGCTATCGATATTCAGTCTGATTATAAAACGATGACACGCAATTCGCATTACTATACCATCGGTCACCTTGCCAAAGTTATTGCTCCCGGAGCAAAGCGTATAGCTACTACCGGTTACAAGGCAACCGGATTGTATTATGCCGCTTTTGTGAACCCGGATGCCTCTTATGCGGCCGTTATGCAAAACGATACGGATAAACCGCTCAATATTACCCTGGCAGACGGATCACATACATTCACTTTCGAAGTCTCCGCCAAATCGGTGGTCTCCGTCAAGTGGAAATAATAAATCTTTTACTTTTAAAAATAACAGAATCATGAAAAAATATAAATCATTAGTTTTTGCTCTTGCAGGTTTGTTAAGTTTAGCGGCTTGCGAAGACGACGATCTGGTTCCGGGTAATCCGGTTATCAACCCCACAACACAGATTGGGGCGGCTATGTTTGGCGACAGTCTTGCATTCAGTGCCGAAGTGGCGGATAACGATGTGCCTCTTTCAACACTGAAGGCCCAGCTCTTTTATGGCGACGAGAAGGTGTCTGAAACCGTAATCCGTACAAAGACCAAAGGCGACTACAAAGGAAAGATATTTGTTCCTTTCTACGCCAATGTGCCCAACGCAACGGCTACTCTGAAACTTGTACTGCAGAACATCAACTTTACCATCACCGAACAGGAATTCAATGTTCCTCTTACCCGTCCGGATTATCCGTACCTTACATTTGTAACGGCAGGAGGTGAGTATCGTATGGAGCGTGTAGGTTTATATCAATACAAGGCTACTTCGGAATTTCCACAGAAGATTAAAGGGTATATCAAGACTCCCACCGTTACTCCTGCCGGAAATGAAATAGTATTCGGTTTTGCAAATGGTGCCATTGTTGAGGGGACTACCAACGGTATCTCGTTTTCAAACTCTACGGCCGGAACCTACGATATCGAATTCAATACGCTTACCTATGCAGCTGCACCTTTTATCAAGTTGATGTTTGCCGGAAGTGAAATGGCCATGGTGGACGACAATAATTACAAGATTGAAAAGGAGTTTACAAAGGGACAGGTTATCGAGGTATCGGGTATAGCTGATTATGATGAGTGGTGGATTGATTCCGATTACTTCACCAAAGGTGCGGACGGTAAGCTTACCTTCTTGCCGGTTAGCGGTAAATACAGGGTTACTGCCAATTTTGAACGTAAATATTTTAGTGTCGAACATATGAACGGCAATGATCTTTCTGCCCTTGACAAGGATGGAAATGCAATCTGGGTAATTGGCTGGGGTATCGGTAAGCCTACCCACGAAAACAATGTAAACTGGAATCCCGACAAGGCGCTTTGTATGGCTAAGATCGGAGATAAAAAGTTCCAGCTTACCTTTAAGCCTTATCCGGTTACCTTCAACGAAGACGGTACAATTGCCAATAAATACGACTTTAAGTTCTTCTATCAGAAGGGCTGGGGCGGCGAATTCGGAGGTGCCGATTACGTTTCTACACAAACGGATATGATTTATGTGACTGACTCAGGTAACTTCCAGGCTGCTGCCGATCTGATTCTGGATCCCAACAAGTGGTATGTTATTACGCTGGATGTTTCACAGGGCAATAAAAAGGCGGTGATGACGCTTACAGAAAAAAAATAAGATTTTATGCGAATTAGTAAATTAACAACCCATATGGCCGGTCTGGGGCTGGCAACGTCCATTCTGTTTTCTGCTTGTACTGCGCAGAAGAATGTGAATGCGTTTGTTACCACCGCAGACCAGTCTATGGTCTTCAAACCATTATCCATTCCATTGGATAATGGTTCATCTGCGGATGCGAATACAATTGTTCTGAATCCGGCGGTAAAATTTCAGGAGATGGATGGCTTTGGTGCGGCAATCACAGGTTCAACTTGCTACAATTTGTTGAAAATGAAACCCGAAGACCGCGCGGCATTGCTTAAAGAGACATTTGATCCGGTAGATGGAATGGGGTATAGCTACATCCGTATCTCCATGGGCTGTTCCGACTTTTCGATGGACGAGTATACGCATTGCGATTCGGTAGGTATCGAAAACTTTGCCATCCACGAATTGGATAAACGGGACCTGTTTCCTATTTTGAAAGAGATTCTGGCGATTAATCCCAAGGTAAAGATTATGAGTTCGCCGTGGACTCCTCCGATCTGGATGAAGGTGAACAACCTAAAGGATTTAAAACCGTTTCCTTCCTGGGTAGACGGACAGCTTAATCCTGCATACTACCAGGATTATGCTACTTATTTTGTGAAGTTTATCCAGGCGATGGAGAAGGAAGGATTCATGATTGAGTCGACCACCATTCAGAATGAGCCTCTAAACAGAGGAAATTCGGCTTCCTTGTTCATGACATGGCAGGAGCAACGTGATTTTATTAAAACGGCATTGGGACCGGCCTTCAAGGCTGCGGGTATCAAGACCAAGATCGTTGCTTACGATCACAACTACAATTACGATTATCCCGATAAGGAAGAGTGTGCCGATCAGGTAGGCTATCCGGAGCATATCTATGCAGATGCGGATGCAGCACAGTATATCGACGGAGCAGCTTTCCATGCCTATGGAGGCGACAAGTCTGAGATGCTCCGCATTCATACGGTTCGTCCGGACAAGAATCTCTATTTTACGGAAATATCCATTGGCGAATGGGGCGACGGCTATTCGTTTGCCAATGATTTGATGTGGAATATGAGAGAGGTAGGTATCGGTACTATCAATAACTTCTGTAAAGCGGTTATGGTATGGAACCTGATGCTGGATGAAAATCATGCTCCCTACAGACCTCACGGTTGCAACATGTGTCTGGGTGCCATCGATATCAGTTCAAAAGATTACAAGACGATGGTTAAAAACAGCCATTATTATGCAATGGGCCATCTTTCAAAGGTAATCAAGCCGGGTGCTTTCCGTATCGAGACCAAAGGTATGCAGCAGGATGGGGTATATTATACCGCTGTTTTGAATCCCGACGGTACCTATGGGCTGGTATTGCAGAACGATACGGATGCCGAAGTGGACATCCGGGTTTCGGCGGATGAGCAGACATTTAACTGTAAGGTGCCTTCCAGGAGTGTAAGCTCTTTTATTTGGTAAGGAACATCAACTATCCTGTTGAGGGCTACTCTTTCGGTGGATCGGGATATGGTTGGAATATATTGAACTAAATGTATAAATAAATTAGTATATATGAACAAGAGAATTATCACAGGTTGCTTGCTTTTGGCAGCATTGGTTTCATGCCAAAGCTCCACTTCGGTAAAAAGCAACGATGTGGAGAAGAGGGTGGAGGCCTTGCTTTCCCAGATGACGCTGGAAGAGAAGATCGGCCAGATGAATCAGATCAGCCCCTGGGATGATCCTAAAGCAATCGCCGAGCTGATCAAGAAGGGTGAAGTGGGTTCGATCCTTAATGTGGCCGATGCCAAAACCATCAATGCCTACCAACGTACGGCAGTGGAGCAGTCGCGCCTGGGCATTCCGCTGATTGTGGGCCGTGATGTGATCCATGGATTCAAGACGATCTTCCCTATTCCTTTGGGACAGGCGGCCTCGTTCAATCCGGATCTGATTGAGAAGGGAGCGCGCATCGCCGCCATCGAAGCCTCTTCGGTAGGGGTGCGGTGGACTTTCGCACCGATGGTGGATATCTCCCGCGATCCCCGCTGGGGCCGCATTGCGGAGAGTCTGGGTGAAGATACCTACCTGACCTCGGTATTGGGTGCCGCCATGGTGAAGGGATTCCAGGGAGATTCGCTGAATAATCCCACCTCCATCGCAGCTTGTCCGAAGCACTTTGTGGGCTACGGGGCAGCAGAAGGTGGCCGCGACTATAACTCCACCCATATTCCGGAACGGTTGCTTCGCAATGTGTACCTGCCCTCTTTCGAGGCGGCAGCCAAAGCCGGAGCAGCTACCTATATGACCTCCTTTAACGACAACGACGGCATCCCTGCCTCGGGCAACGGTTATATCCTGAAGGATGTGCTGCGCAAGGAGTGGGGTTTCGACGGCTTTGTGGTATCGGACTGGGCTTCGGTAGGGGAGATGATCGCCCACGGCTTCTGTGCCGACGGTAAGGAAGCGGCGCTGAAGGCTGTGAATGCGGGCGTCGACATGGAGATGGTTAGCTACCATTACGTGAACCACCTGAAGGAGCTTATCTCGGAAGGCAAGGTGAAGGAGGAGACGATCGACAATGCGGTACGTAACATCCTGCGCGTGAAGTTCCGTCTCGGGTTGTTTGAGAATCCGTATGTGGATGAGAGCAAGGGAGATGTTCTTTACGCAGCTTCACACCTGGAAGCCGCGAAGGAGGCCGCCATCGAGTCGGCCGTACTTCTAAAGAACGAAGGCTCGGTATTACCTCTGGGAGAATCCGTAAAGACCATCGCCGTAATCGGTCCGATGGCGGATGCACCGCACGACCAGATGGGTACGTGGGTGTTCGACGGGGACAAGAACTATACCCAAACACCCCTGAAGGCATTGGAATCAGCCTATGGCGATAAGATCAAGATCGTGTATGCCCCGGGCGTAAGCTACAGCCGGGATACGAATACGGGCGGTATCGCCGCAGCGGTACGTGCCGCATCATCGGCAGATGTGGTGTTGGCTTTTGTAGGAGAGGAATCCATCCTGTCCGGCGAGGCCCACTGTCTGGCCAACCTGAACCTTCAGGGCGCGCAGAGCGCTTTGATCGAGGCGGTAGCCAATACGGGCAAACCTCTGGTTACGATCGTAATGGCGGGTAGACCGCTAACTATCGGCAAAGAGGCAGCCTTGTCCGATGCCTTGCTTTACAGCTTCCATCCGGGCACGATGGGCGGCCCGGCCCTGGCGGACCTGCTCTTCGGCAAGTCAGTGCCCAGCGGCAAGCTGCCAGTGACCTTCCCGAAGGAGGTAGGTCAGATTCCGCTTTATTACAGTCACAACAGCACGGGCCGTCCTTTCCAGGGCACGGAGACGATGCTGCAGGATATCCCTGCGGAAGCTGGACAGACCTCCCTGGGTAACACCTCGTTCTATCTGGATGCGGGTAACGATCCGCTGTATCCCTTTGGTTACGGCTTGTCTTACAGCACATTCAAATACGACAACCTGAAGCTATCTTCAGAGAAACTGAAGGAGGGCGATGTACTTACGGTAAGCTTCGATCTGACCAATACGGGCAAATACGATGCAACGGAGGTAGCGCAGCTGTATGTTCAGGACCGTTTTGGTTCAGTAACGCGTCCGGTAAAGGAGCTGAAGCGCTTCGAACGCATCGCTTTGAAGTCGGGCGAAAGCCGCAGTGTAAGCTTCAGTCTGCCGATAGAGGAGCTCGCCTTCTGGAACATCGATATGAAGAAGGTTGTTGAGGCCGGTGATTTCAACCTGTGGGTTGGAGGCGACAGCCGTGCGGCATTGAAAGGTTCTTTCGTTGTGGAATAAGAATAAATAAGTAACTGAGACAGTTGATTGATTATGTACCGGCCGGGGGATCACCTCCGGCCGGTTTTGTTTTATTAACGGATTTGTATCGTTTGTTTTTGTACATTTGTGCTGTTAATGAATTTCAATACTATCGAACCATGTATAAGAACCGAATCATATATACCCTGAGCTTGCTATTATTACTCTCTTCCGATTTGCTTGCGGAATGGAACCATTTTGTCACAAATTACAAGAAAGAGCTTTTTGGCAAAGGTTCTCAGACATGGCAGATAAAGGCATTCAACGAAAACTGGATCTATTTTGGTAATAAGAACGGACTGCTTCAATACGATGGGAGCGAATGGAACCGTTTCCCCATCCACAACGAAACGGATGTAAGATCTGTATTTGTTTCCGAAAAGCTGAACCGTATTTACGTGGGTGGCGATAGTGAATTCGGATATTTTACACCCAACGCGAGCGGCAATCTTCAGTATGTGAATCTTTCGGATTCACTTCCTCCTACCCAGCGGTTCAACGGGGCCTACTGGGGCGTGTACCATGTTGAGAATCTATTTTATTATGTGGCCGACTGGGTAGTAGTTAAGCAGTACGGCGACGAGTTCAGCCTGGTGCCTTCGGTTGGAAAGATCGATTGCTCGGCAGTTATAAACAGCACGCTGTATATCGGTACCACCAAAGGAGTTTTTGTATTGGTGGGAAATAAATTCTTTCCTCTTTCGGGAGGTGATAAACTGATAGGGAAGCATATCCGTAGCATAGCCCCTTATCAATCCGGTATGTTGGTGGCTACAGCGCTGGATGGCCTTTATTACGTGGAAGGAACGACGGTGACTCCTCTTGTAACAGGTGCAGAGGCTTTTCTCCGATCCAATGAGGTCTTTTCCATGGCTGTTTCAGGAAATATGCTGGCCATCGGTACGGTGCGCCGGGGACTTGTTCTCGTGAACCTGCAGAATCATAAGATAAAATTTTACAATGAAAGGAACGGTTTGCAGAACAATACGGTTTTGTCTATCGCCTTTGATAAACGAAACAATCTTTGGCTGGGTCTTGATAATGGCATTGATTATATTTCGTTGGATACCCCTTTCACCACGCTGTATACCTATCCGTATTCGTCCGGTGCAGGCTATGCCTCCGTTATTTACAAAGGTTTTCTCTATCTGGGTACCAATAGCGGCGTTTACCGTACCTCCTGGCCTGTCCGTTTTGGAGAATTATCGGCCGAGATAGAGTTTATCCCTCAGTTGAGCGGACAGGTCTGGGACTTAAAGGAGATAGACGGAAAACTATTTTGCATGCATGACAAGGGCCTCTACATTCTGGATGGTAAAACCATTGAATCCGTTCCCGGGTTAAGGGGGATGTGGACCTGTACAAAGTCGCCGGGCAATCCGTCCAAGTTGTGGGCAGGAGGTTATGAAGGGATGTATGTATTGGAAAAAGTTGCTGATAAGTGGCGTGTTAAAGCAAAACTGGAGGGGGTGAACGACTGGTTTAAGAACTTCGAGTTTGAGTCGCCCGAAGTAGCCTGGATCCGTAATACATCTGAAGGCCCCCTGCGCATTGAGATTGATACGGTTGCCTGTAAGGTGACGCGGAGCCGGTTTTATACCCTGAGGGATGGATTGAAGTCCACCCGCAATCTTTATATCAGCAAGCTGGGGAAGACTCTCTATTTCTCAACCGATTCGGGGCTATACACTTACAATGCCGGAAAAGATAAAATGGAACTCAGTTCTGCTATTCCCCAGTCTTTTCCCCATTCTATATTGAAGCAATACGGCGATTCGGTCATCGGGTTGGATCGCAACGGCATCGGGGTGCTTAAGTTCAACAAAGAGGGAAGGGTGCTTTCATCGAAGATGTTCCCTATTAACCACAAGCAGATGGATTTTATCCGCTACTATGAAACCTTTCAGCTGATAAACGATTCGACGGTGATCATTCCCAATGAATATGGCTTTTCTCTGCTGGATCTGACGTACAACAAACCGAAAGAGGATAACAACGAACTGTTTATTAAAAAGGTTTACACCTCTTTCCCCAAGGATATCCTCCTTTACAGCGCCAATTTTATGGGAATGGAGGCTGTTCCGGAAATTGAATATAAGAACAACTCCCTTCGCTTTGAATATACGCTTCATGCCTTCGACAGGGAGAAAAGTGTGATGTACCGCTACAGACTGAGTCCTAATGGCTCATGGTCTGAGCCTTCGGCCTCCGAATCAAAGGAGTTCAGTAATTTAAGGGAAGGCAGTTATACCTTCGAACTTGAGTCCATCGATTCGGATGGTTCGGTATCGCAGACCTCCTTTTCCTTTATTATTCTACCTCCGTGGTATCGTTCCATGTGGGCCTATTTTGTGTATTTTATGTTTTTGGTTGTTATTGCCTATTTTGTCTACCGTTTGGATGAATGGCGAATCCGCCGTAAGAAGCTTTTCGAACTGGCCGAAAAAGAAAAAGCCATGCGTCTGAAAGAAGAGCAGTTTATTAAGACGACCACCCTTCAGGAAAACGAGATCATGCGCCTGAACAACGAGAAACTCCAATACGAGTTGAAGCATAAGAGTCAGGAGATGGCCAATCTTACCATAAACTTTGTAAGGAAGAATGAGATTCTGACCGACATAAAGGAAGATCTTTTCAAGGTGATGGAGGAGATGCGGGGAGAACCTTTTGTAAAGGTGAAACGTATGCTTGTCAACGTTAACAGCCGGATCGATTCCAATATGCAGTCCGACGATCTGCTCAAACGGTTCGAGGAGCAATTCGACCTGGTTCATAATAATTTTATGACCAAACTGAGCGAAAGACATCCCGATCTTACCCTTAGCGAACGTAAGATGTGTGCCTTCCTTAAGATGGATTTATCATCTAAAGAGATGGCTCCGCTTCTAAATATATCCGTAAGAGGCGTAGAAGCCATGCGATACAGATTACGCAAACGAATTGGTCTTGAACGTGAAATAAATTTACTTGAGTATTTAAACTCAATTGAATAACAGGCTGTTAACTTTTTGAATCGAATTGTTGTCGTATTAATTTTAGTGCTTTGCCGTATTCGCGTGTAGGACATTTTTAAATTTATCATTTCTTATTAACTTATGTTTGCACTGTTTCAACAGTCAATCTTAATTTAATAATTTATGAGAAATTTATTAGTCATTGTGTTTCTATGGTGCACTGCCTTTTCTGTGTTCGCCCAAGATATACAGATTAAAGGAGTAGTGGTGTCGGGAGGGGATAATTTACCGCTTCCAGGAGTAAATGTAGTAGTTAAAGGTACCTCTATAGGTACGATCACTGACCTGGATGGTCAGTTCTCCTTTGCCGTTCCGGCAAAAAGTATGCTTTCCATAACATATATCGGTTATAAACCTTTAGAGGTTGCAGCCGATGGATCCAAACTTATGAATATCACCCTTCAGGAAGATACAGAAACCCTTGATGAGGTGGTTGTAGTTGGTTATGGTGTGCAGAAGAAGAGTGTGGTTACGGCAGCAATCAGCCGTGTGACCGCCGAAGATCTGAATAATACAACCCCTTCTCGCATTGAAGATGCCTTGAAAGGAAAGGTATCCGGTGTGCAGATCACCCAAAGCTCGGGTCAGCCGGGAGCCGATTCGAAGGTGCGTATCCGTGGTGTAGGTACGGTAAACAACAGTGAACCTCTTTACATTGTGGATGGTATGCCGGTTGACGGTGGTATCAACTACCTGAATCCTACAGATATCCAGTCTGTGGAAATATTGAAGGATGCTGCATCGGCAGCCATTTACGGTGCACGTGCAGCCAACGGGGTTATTCTGGTAACCACCAAGTCGGGTGTATCCGGAAAGACAAATATTACGTACGACTTTACCTATGGATTGCAGAATCCATGGAAGAAAAGATCTGTTCTGAATGCAACCGAGTACATGACGCTGATGAATGAAGTGGCGGTAAATGATGGCAATGCGCCTAAATACCTGCCCGAACAAATCGCATCAGCAGGAAAAGGTACAGATTGGCAGGATGAAACATTTAATTACGACGCACCGGTGCAGAGTCACCAGGTAAGCGTTAACGGCGGATCAGACAAGATTGTTTATTTTCTATCGTTAGGTTATTTTGATCAGGAAGGTATTGTGGGTGGTAATTATGGAAAGTCCAACTACAACCGCTGGTCATTAAGAACCAACAGCACATACAACGTATTTGAGACTAAAGATCGTTCCTTCCTGAATAAAATGAGGGTTGGAGTGAATATCAGCTATGCAAGAGCTAAATCATCGGGTATCGAGACCAACTCTGAATATGGATCAATACTTGGTAGTGCATTGGCTTTCGATCCAACAGTACCTGTATATGCAGCCAATCCGGAATCGGTGCTGGCCTCCTATCCCAATGCTGTAAAAGATAAAAACGGGAAGGTCTACTCCATTCCTGCCGGAGGTTTCCAGGAAATCGCCAATCCGGTCGGAATGCTTAATGCACCTACTTCCTCAACATTGAATGAAGACAAGTTTGTTGCCAGCTTCTGGGGCGAACTGGATCTTTATGAAGGTTTGAAGTTCAAATCAAGCTACGGCGCCGACCTGGCTTTCTGGGGTAACGACGGCTATACATTCCCTTACTTCCTGGCTACGCAGGGTAAGAATATCACCCAGAGCTCTGTATTCTCAAACATGCACCGTGGTTTTACCTGGCAGGTTGAAAATACACTTACCTATACCAAAACATTCGACGACAAGCACAACCTGACCGTTTTGTTGGGTCAGTCGGCCAAGGAATACACTTTGCGTGAATTGTATGGTGACGATTACGACTTGCTGGAAACCAATCCCGACAAGGCTAATATCAATTCGGCCATTGCAGATCGCGATGAAGAGCGCGTGGCAGGTGGAACAGGTGGATTCTCCAACCAGACGCTGGCATCTTATTTCGGTCGTATCGACTACAACTTCGACGAACGTTATATGATTCAGGCTACAGTACGTCGTGATGGTTCGTCCAATTTCGGACCCAATCATAAATGGGCTGTTTTCCCTTCTGTATCTTTAGGATGGAACGTTACAAACGAAGCATTCATGGATAGCCGTCCCGATTGGTTCAGCAACCTGAAACTTCGTGCCAGCTGGGGTAAGAACGGTAACGAGCGTATCGGACAGTTCCGTTATACCAGCTTGATGGATGGCGGACAGAATTACTACTTTGGTTCGGGCGATAATGCAAAGATGCAATATGGTAGCAGTCCCTCTAAAATTGCCAATCCGAATGTTAAATGGGAAGAGTCTGAGCAGCTGGATTTAGGTTTTGAATCTCGTTTCTTTAATAATTCGCTGACTTTCGGATTCGACTATTTCAAGAAAAAAACCAACGGTATGTTGATGGATCAACCGATTCCTGCCTATGTTGGAAAAGGTGCTCCCATCGCCAATGCGGGTGATATGCAGAACTGGGGTCTCGAATTTGAATCAACATACAAACTTAAGATCAACGATTTCTCGTTCAACGTAGGAGCTAATGCATCTTACCTCAACAATAAGCTCATTAAACTGGGTAACGCATCGGGCGAAGCTATCTATGCTGATGCCGGAGCATCGGGTGTGGGAAGTTATGTAAAAGGTAGAAACGGTGAAGTATACCCCTACTTCTATGGTTACAAAACCGGCGGAATTCTGCAGAACCAGCAACAGGCCGACGAGTATAACAGCAAATATGGCGAAAAGGCACAGCCGGGAGATGTTATCTTCCTGGATATAGCCGGCGAGAAATCCAACACGCCTGATGGTAAGATTACAGATGCCGATAAGACTAAGATTGGTAAGGGAATGCCCGATTGGACCTTCGGTCTGAGTCTGGGTGCCGATTGGAAAGGATTCGATTTGAATCTGTTCTTCCAGGGAACAGCCGGTAATGATGTCTTCGATTTCTCACAACGTGGAGATATCCAGGCAATGAACCGTCCGTCCTGGATGCTTGACCGCTGGATCGGTGAAGGAACATCCAATAAGATTCCGCGTATGACCGCTGTCAATCCTAACCGTAACTGGCGTTCGTCCGACCTATACATCAAAGATGGTTCCTATGTACGTCTTAAAACCATTCAGTTGGGTTATTCGTTGCCAACCTCCTTGCTTGAAAAGGCTTCATTACAACGTTTACGCTTGTTTGTAACAGCCGAAAACCTCTTCACATTCACCTCATATGATGGATTTGATCCGGAAATTGCAGCGGGAGATTACTTTAATATCGGTGTAGACAAAGGTATCTATCCTCAGTCGAGAACAATTTCAGTAGGTGCAAACCTTACTTTCTAATCTTAAAAAAGTATGTATATGAAAAAGTATAAATTCATTTTGTTACTAGCGGCCGTAATCGGATTCAGTTCCTGCGGCGACGATTTCCTTACCAATCACCCTACCCAATCGCAGGAGGCGGGTGGTGCAGCTACGGAGGGAGCCATTCTTTCCAACCTGGGAGCTTGTTACCAGATATTGCTTTTCGACAGCTACGCCAACGGCAATTACAACAGTATCCCGTTGTTGTCCGACCTTCGTTCGGATGATATCTTCAAGGGAGGCGGCGATGCCGGCGACCAGGGACAACTATACCGCTTGTCGCAGTTGGATGCAACATCAACAGAGTTGCCCATGGGTTTGTGGCAAATTTATTACAGCGGATTAAGCCGTTGTAACAATGTAATCCTGGCATGCGAAAACGCCGTGGATGTTCCCGAAGCCAAACTGAACCAATACAAGGCAGAGGCTCATTTCTTACGTGCCTACTATGTACATTGGTTGTGGAAATTCTGGGGTAATATTCCCTATTTTGAACAAGATCTGCCTGCTCCGTATATGGCTAAACAGTATACAGCCGACGAAATATACAAGGAAATTTTAGAGGATGTAGACTTTGCCATTGAAGGCGACAAGCTTCCGATGCGTACCACGGCTGTAAACGATGGTCGCGTTAACAAAGCGGCTGCCATGATGTTGAGAGCCCGTGTGGTTATGTACCAGAAGGATCAGACCAGATATGCTCAGGTTTTGAGTGATATGAATGAGATTATCAGCAGCGGTAAATACCGTCTGATGGATGACTTTGCCAGTATCTGGGTGAAAGAGGGTGAATTCTGCGACGAATCCATCTTTGAATCGAACCAGCTTCCCGAAGGAAAGACATGGGGCGCCAGCTGGCAGGGTTACGGAACGAATCTTCCTGCCTTTATATCTCCCAACGGATTGAGCGGATCTGATACTTTTATCGGAGGATGGGGATTTGGTCCTGTTCGTGCTGCTGCATGGAATATGTTTGAGGAAGGCGACGAACGCAGAGAGGGTTCAATCAACCATTTTGAAGACGGAACCTATACCGTACGTTTCCAGAACACCGGTTACTTTATGGCTAAATATGCTGCCCGTAAAGGATATAACCCTCCTCCCGGAGACATCGATCTTAACTTCGAAAATAATTTCCGTATTTTCCGCTATGCCGAGGTATTGCTGAATGCTGCCGACCTGATGGCTATCCAGGGTGTTGCACCCAGTGGCATCACTGCACAGGAATGTTTGGACCAGATCCGCTTCCGTGCCGGCCTTCCTTCCATTCCGGCAACAGCCGCAAATGTTAAGCTTGAGCGTCGCCGCGAATTCTTAGGCGAGGGACTTCGTTTCTGGGATTTGGTTCGTTGGGGAGATACTTCAATTCTGAGCGAAAACCTTCCGGCATACTCTTCCAACAGAACATGGAAAGACTATTGCAAGTACCTTCCTATTCCTCAATCTGAAATTGAGAAAACAGACGGCGAATTCTTGCTTAAGCAGAATACCGGTTATTAATTTTAAGAAATCTAATAAGCATATCATATGAAAAATAACATAAAATTAGGGGTATTCGCATTCTTGTCCATCTTATTGATGATTGCGTGCGAGCCTCAGGATAGTTCGGATTATTCATTGGGCGCGAAGCCAACAGCCGACCAGTTGGATTTTGATGTGACCCCAACGGCGTCTAAAGCCAATGTGATTGATTTCAAGAATACATCCAAAATCAAAGGTGTCGCCACCTGGGATTTGGGTAATGGAACAAAAGCCAAAGGAGAAACTGCCCAGGCAAGCTTCCCGTTCAAGGGCGATTATACAATCGTAATGACGCTCTATACCACAGGAGGTTCGGTAAGTATCTCTAAAACGATCAATGTGGCTAACGACGACATGTCATTGCTTGACACACCGATGTACAATGCCCTTACGGGTGGTGCAGCCAACCTGAATGGTAAGACATGGGTATTTGACCAATACCACGACGGTCACTTCGGGGTAGGTCCGGTTGCCGACAGTGGTCCGAGCTGGTGGAGCTGTCCGGCCGAAGGCAAGACAGAGAGCTCTTTGTATACCCAGGAGTTTACCTTCACGCAGGTGGGAGTAAAGATGGAATGGAAAAACAACGGTAAAGTGTATACCAACGAAAACGGTCGTGCCGCTCTGGCTGCTTTAGGTTTTTCAACTTCGGTTGTTCCGGGTGCGGGCGATTTCGACGTAACCTATGCTCCAAAGCCTGCCTATACCTTTGCATTGAATGAAGCTGGTAAGACAATCACCTTGAGTGACGGTGCTTTCTTCGGACATTATGCCGGAACCTCTACTTACGAGATATTGAAACTTACGGCAGACGAGATGTACCTTAAATGTGCAAGTACGACCGAGAACGGAAACGGATGGTGGTATCGTTTGATTCCTAAGGAAAAGAATATCAAACCGGTGGTTGTTATTCCTTTGAAGGCAATTCCTCTGGCCGACGACTTCGAATCGTCTGTTCCTAAAGTTGTATTCGGACAAGAGGATATGGGCTCTTTATTCGATCCTTATTATTCAAATCCGGCTCCTCTGGGTATAAATCGTTCGGGAAAAGTATTCCTTTACGAGAAATCGGATGCTTTCTATTCCAATATCTTCTTTACCGCTAGCGGATATAAGTTTGACCTTACCGAACAGAACAAGGTTTCCATCAAGGTTTACCTGCCTTCTTACAACGACTATGTAACCGACTTCCCTGTTGCGGGCGACTGGATTACCAATGCTAAGCTGAAACGTCAGGTTGCAGTTAAGCTACAGGATTCAAGCAAGGGCGGTAACGCATGGCAGACGCAGACCGAAATTGTGAAAGCCGATCTGGAAACCGACAAATGGATTGAACTTACCTTCGATTTCAGCGGCGTAAGCACCCGCCAGGATTACGATAAGATTGTAATTCAGTTCGGAGCCGAAGGACATGCAGGTCCGGGTATTTTCTTCTTTGATGACTTTCGTTTTAAAAAGTAAATAATGTGTTATAGAAGTGTTTTAGTACAGATTATCCTTCTGGGGTGCTGCTGCCTGCTTGGTCGGGCGCAGGCCCCCGAGGGCTACTCGTTGGTTTGGTCCGACGAGTTTTCGGCTTCCACACCTTCGTTGCCAGACACCAACAAGTGGTGGTACGAAACCGGCGGAAGCGGATGGGGTAACAATGAGCTGCAGTATTATGTGGCCGGTGTGGCACGGGAAGACACGTTGGCCCTTATTTCGGATGGAACGCTGAAGATCAGAGCGCTCAAGAAGCGTTATTTCAGTATGGATTACGTTTCCATCCGGATGAATACAAAAGAAAACTGGAAGTACGGATACTTCGAAATGAAAGCCAAAGTGCCGGGCAAGCGGGGTTCGTGGGCTGCCTTCTGGATGATGCCTCAGAACTTTACCGCATGGCCGTTGGACGGAGAGATCGATATCATGGAATATGTGGGATACAGGCCTAATGTCACCCAGTCGTCCGTACATACACAAAGTTACAATCACGTGGCGCATACGGAAAAAACGGCGACTAAAAACATTGCCAATGCCGAAACGGAATTTCACGTGTACGGACTGGAGTGGACGGAAGATAAGATAACAGGCTATGTAGACGGGATTCCCTATTTCACCTTTGCCAACGATAAGTTGGGTGATAAAAACACCTGGCCTTTCGATGCTCCTTTTTACCTGAAGCTGAACCTGGCTATCGGAGGAAACTGGGGGGGACTGATGGGCATAGACGAGAATGTTTGTCCCGCTACCTACGAAATTGATTACGTACGTGTCTATCAATCGGTCAAAACCGACCGTCCTGCTCTTGACGCGCAGGCGGATTCGCCCTTCACCATTACGCCTACGCTGGCACGGGACAGGGTAGTGGTGTCGTCGGACAATTCGAGGAAATATACTGTAAGCGTAACCGATTTACAGGGCAGACTCATTGAAAAGCTGACCAATTGCATGGAAGATACCATCATTGATTGTTCCGGATGGGCCAAAGGATTGTATGTGTTTACAGCAACCAACGGTGTAAGCAGTCATTCGGACAAAGTAATAAAGAATTAAAATAAAGAATGTACAGATGAAACGAGCAAGTATGAAATTGAACGTACTGATTGCCATATCATCGGCCATATTGGTTTCATGCCAAAGCTCCACTTCGGTAAAAAGCAACGATGTGGAGAAGAGGGTGGAGGCCTTGCTTTCCCAGATGACGCTGGAAGAGAAGATCGGCCAGATGAATCAGATCAGCCCCTGGGATGATCCTAAAGCAATCGCCGAGCTGATCAAGAAGGGTGAAGTGGGTTCGATCCTTAATGTGGCCGATGCCAAAACCATCAATGCCTACCAACGTACGGCAGTGGAGCAGTCGCGCCTGGGCATTCCGCTGATTGTGGGCCGTGATGTGATCCATGGATTCAAGACGATCTTCCCTATTCCTTTGGGACAGGCGGCCTCGTTCAATCCGGATCTGATTGAGAAGGGAGCGCGCATCGCCGCCATCGAAGCCTCTTCGGTAGGGGTGCGGTGGACTTTCGCACCGATGGTGGATATCTCCCGCGATCCCCGCTGGGGCCGCATTGCGGAGAGTCTGGGTGAAGATACCTACCTGACCTCGGTATTGGGTGCCGCCATGGTGAAGGGATTCCAGGGAGATTCGCTGAATAATCCCACCTCCATCGCAGCTTGTCCGAAGCACTTTGTGGGCTACGGGGCAGCAGAAGGTGGCCGCGACTATAACTCCACCCATATTCCGGAACGGTTGCTTCGCAATGTGTACCTGCCCTCTTTCGAGGCGGCAGCCAAAGCCGGAGCAGCTACCTATATGACCTCCTTTAACGACAACGACGGCATCCCTGCCTCGGGCAACGGTTATATCCTGAAGGATGTGCTGCGCAAGGAGTGGGGTTTCGACGGCTTTGTGGTATCGGACTGGGCTTCGGTAGGGGAGATGATCGCCCACGGCTTCTGTGCCGACGGTAAGGAAGCGGCGCTGAAGGCTGTGAATGCGGGCGTCGACATGGAGATGGTTAGCTACCATTACGTGAACCACCTGAAGGAGCTTATCTCGGAAGGCAAGGTGAAGGAGGAGACGATCGACAATGCGGTACGTAACATCCTGCGCGTGAAGTTCCGTCTCGGGTTGTTTGAGAATCCGTATGTGGATGAGAGCAAGGGAGATGTTCTTTACGCAGCTTCACACCTGGAAGCCGCGAAGGAGGCCGCCATCGAGTCGGCCGTACTTCTAAAGAACGAAGGCTCGGTATTACCTCTGGGAGAATCCGTAAAGACCATCGCCGTAATCGGTCCGATGGCGGATGCACCGCACGACCAGATGGGTACGTGGGTGTTCGACGGGGACAAGAACTATACCCAAACACCCCTGAAGGCATTGGAATCAGCCTATGGCGATAAGATCAAGATCGTGTATGCCCCGGGCGTAAGCTACAGCCGGGATACGAATACGGGCGGTATCGCCGCAGCGGTACGTGCCGCATCATCGGCAGATGTGGTGTTGGCTTTTGTAGGAGAGGAATCCATCCTGTCCGGCGAGGCCCACTGTCTGGCCAACCTGAACCTTCAGGGCGCGCAGAGCGCTTTGATCGAGGCGGTAGCCAATACGGGCAAACCTCTGGTTACGATCGTAATGGCGGGTAGACCGCTAACTATCGGCAAAGAGGCAGCCTTGTCCGATGCCTTGCTTTACAGCTTCCATCCGGGCACGATGGGCGGCCCGGCCCTGGCGGACCTGCTCTTCGGCAAGTCAGTGCCCAGCGGCAAGCTGCCAGTGACCTTCCCGAAGGAGGTAGGTCAGATTCCGCTTTATTACAGTCACAACAGCACGGGCCGTCCTTTCCAGGGCACGGAGACGATGCTGCAGGATATCCCTGCGGAAGCTGGACAGACCTCCCTGGGTAACACCTCGTTCTATCTGGATGCGGGTAACGATCCGCTGTATCCCTTTGGTTACGGCTTGTCTTACAGCACATTCAAATACGACAACCTGAAGCTATCTTCAGAGAAACTGAAGGAGGGCGATGTACTTACGGTAAGCTTCGATCTGACCAATACGGGCAAATACGATGCAACGGAGGTAGCGCAGCTGTATGTTCAGGACCGTTTTGGTTCAGTAACGCGTCCGGTAAAGGAGCTGAAGCGCTTCGAACGCATCGCTTTGAAGTCGGGCGAAAGCCGCAGTGTAAGCTTCAGTCTGCCGATAGAGGAGCTCGCCTTCTGGAACATCGATATGAAGAAGGTTGTTGAGGCCGGTGATTTCAACCTGTGGGTTGGAGGCGACAGCCGTGCGGCATTGAAAGGTTCTTTCGTTGTGGAATAAGAAATTTTTATTCTGAATTTAGATTTATCTGATTAACCAGGACTAATGTAAGTGTGTGTGTAGGCCGGTAAGGGATTCAACCTTACCGGCTTTTTTTCATTTTTAACTAACAATCTTTCAAAACTTATCTATCTTTGTTTCAATCACTTTAAATTATATGCTATGAAGTTCTTTCTTGACACAGCTAACTTAGCCCAGATACGCGAGGCTAATGCTTTAGGCGTACTGGATGGCGTAACCACCAACCCCTCGTTAATGGCCAAAGAGGGTGTACAAGGTGCAGAAGGGTGTAAACAACACTACCTGAAGATTTGCGAAATCGTGAACGGCGATGTGAGTGCCGAGGTACTTGCAACTGATTTTGAAGGCATGGTGAAGGAAGGAAAGGAGCTGGCTTCACTGCATCCCAATATTGTGGTAAAGATACCCTGTATTGCCGAAGGCATTAAAGCCATCCGTTACCTGTATGGCAAGGGCATCCGTACCAACTGCACTCTGGTATTCTCGCCCGGTCAGGCTTTATTGGCCGCCAAAGCAGGAGCGACCTATGTCTCTCCCTTTGTAGGCCGGTTGGACGATATTTCCAGTGATGGAATAGACCTGGTACGTAAAATTGTGGAGATGTACTCCATTTACGGCTTCGACACCCAGGTGCTGGCCGCTTCCATCCGCCACACCCAGCATATCATACAGTGCATCGAGGTGGGCGCCCATGTGGCGACCTGTCCGTTGAGTGCCATCGTGGGATTGCTGAAGCATCCGCTGACCGACAGCGGACTGGCTACCTTCCTGGCGGATTCGAAGAAGTACATGGAATAACCTGCCGTACCCTATACCTGACCACGCATATTGAGACGACAGAACCGGTATGCGGGAAGTACATATCATACAGGATGCACCCTTTGGGTAAAAAAGGTGCATCCTTTTTTAAAAGAGGTTGTATCCATTTTCGGTAAGAAACCCTATCTTTGTCATTTACATAAGAACATTTAAAAGAGATATCCCGTGGCAAAGCAAGTGGTTGAAACCCCTTTGATGAAACAATATTTTGAGATTAAGGCAAAACATCCGGATGCAATTCTGTTGTTCCGGGTGGGCGACTTTTATGAAACCTTTTCGGATGATGCCATTGCTGCGGCAGAGATTCTCGGGATTACCCTGACACGCCGGGCCAACGGAGCCGCTCAGTTTGTAGAACTGGCCGGATTCCCTCACCATGCCCTGGACACCTACCTGCCCAAACTGGTAAGAGCCGGTAAGCGGGTGGCCATCTGCGACCAGCTGGAAGATCCCAAACTAACCAAGAAGCTGGTTAAAAGAGGGATAACCGAACTGGTTACGCCGGGTGTATCCATCAACGACAATATACTGAATCATAAAGAGAATAACTTCCTGGCCTCGGTCCATTTTGCCAAAGAGGCCTGCGGTATCTCTTTCCTGGATATATCCACCGGCGAATTCCTTACGGCGGAAGGGACGGTCGACTATATCGATAAGCTGCTCAACAACTTTTCACCCAAGGAGGTGCTGATCGAACGCACCAACCGCAAACGGTTTGAAGAGTGTTTCGGTCCCCGTTACTTTGTATTCGAACTCGAAGACTGGGTGTTCACCTCCGATGCGGCCAACGACCGGCTCACGAAACATTTCGAGACCAACAACCTGAAAGGCTTTGGAGTGCAACACCTCAAGCTGGGGGTGATAGCCGCCGGAGCCATTTTGCAATACCTGGATATTACGCAGCATACCCAACTATCGCATATCACATCGCTGGCGCGTATTGAAGAAGACCGCTACGTGCGTCTGGATAAGTTTACGGTACGCAGTCTCGAACTGGTGGGAACCATGAACGACGAAGGATGCAGCCTGCTTCAGGTACTGGACAAGACGGTATCGCCCATGGGATCGCGTATGCTAAGACGATGGATTGTGTTTCCGCTGAAGGATGTTAAGCCCATCGAGGAACGCCAGAATGTGGTGGAATACTTTTTCAGGCATCCGGATATCAAGCAGTTGTTCGACGAGCAGCTCAACCTGATAGGAGACCTGGAGCGTATTATCTCCAAAGTTGCCGTGGGACGTGTCTCACCCCGTGAAGTGATACAGCTCAAGGTAGCCCTTAAAGCCATCGAGCCTATCAAGAAAGCCTGCATGGAAAGCGAGGATGCCAGTCTGCGACGCATCGGCGAACAGCTCAACGCCTGTACCATCATAAGCGAACGGATCGAAAAGGAGATCAACCCCGATGCCCCTTCGCAGATCAACCGCGGCGGAGTGATACGCACCGGCGTGAACGAAGAGCTGGATGAGCTTAGAAACCTGGCATTTTCGGGAAAAGATTACCTGCTGCGGGTTCAGCAGCGCGAAATAGAAAATACAGGCATAACAAGCCTTAAAATAGCATTTAATAACGTGTTTGGGTACTACATTGAGGTGCGCAACACGCATAAAGACAAAGTCCCTGCCGGATGGATCCGTAAACAGACCCTGGTCAACGCCGAACGGTACATCACCCAGGAGCTGAAAGAGTACGAAGAAAAGATATTGGGAGCCGAGGAAAAGATCCTTTCCCTGGAAACCCGCCTCTTCAACGAACTGGTACTTTGCCTGATGGAGTACATTCCGCCTATCCAGAGCAACGCCAACCTGATTGGCCGGATAGACTGCCTCCTCTCTTTTGCCAAGGCTGCCGAGAGCAACCGGTACATGCGTCCGGAGGTGAACGATACGGATGTGATAGACATAAAGGCGGGCCGGCACCCTGTAATCGAAAAACAGCTTCCGCTGGGCGAGACCTACATTGCCAACGATGTGTATCTGGACGACGAGCACCAGCAGGTGATCATGATTACCGGTCCCAATATGGCGGGTAAGTCGGCTTTGCTCCGTCAGACCGCCCTCATCACCCTGATGGCTCAGATCGGATCATTCGTTCCGGCCGAGAGCGCCCGCATCGGACTGGTGGATAAGATCTTCACCCGTGTAGGAGCTTCGGATAATATCTCCGTGGGCGAATCTACCTTCATGGTGGAAATGAACGAGGCGGCCGATATCCTGAACAACCTATCGCCCAAGAGTCTGGTACTGTTCGACGAGCTAGGAAGGGGAACCAGCACCTACGACGGTATCTCCATCGCCTGGGCGATTGTGGAGTACATCCACGAGCACCCCAATGCCAGGGCCAAGACCCTCTTTGCCACCCATTATCACGAGCTGAATGAGATGGAGCGTACCTTCCACCGCATCAAAAACTACAACGTGTCTGTGAAGGAGCTGGGAAACAAGGTGATTTTCCTGCGTAAGCTGGTGCCCGGAGGCAGCGAACACAGCTTCGGTATCCATGTGGCGAAGATGGCCGGTATGCCCAAAAGTATCGTGAAACGTTCCGGAGAGATTCTGAAACAACTGGAGACCGAAAACCGTCAGGGGGGCGTTGTTTCCAAGCCGGTTAAAGGAATTGCAGCCAAGGCCGAAGGTTATCAGCTAAGTTTCTTCCAGCTGGACGATCCCGTACTTTCGCAGGTGCGCGACGAGATACAGAACATCGATGTAAACAACCTCACTCCGCTGGAGGCCCTCAATAAACTGAGCGAGATCAAGCGAATCATTAAAGGGAAATAACCGGAATTGCTTGTGTCTGGCGTCAATCATGCGATATTAATTAGTATTTAACACTTTTCCTGTAGGTATAATTAAATGAATGTGCTTACTTTGCCCCTTCTTAATTAACAGTGGACATGCACGAATGTGTCCTGTTCTAAAAAACCAGGAAAAATGAAGACAATTACCCGATTCATGGCATCGGCTTTACTTGCCCTTGCAGGCTCAGGAGCTCTTTTGGCTCAAGATGTGATTTACAGAATTAACCCGTCGGACACCATCCCTTGCAAAATTGTCGAGATAGGAGAGGAGCTTGTCAAGTACAAGGCCGATACCTATTCGCAGGATCTCACCTTTACAGTCGACAAAAATAAGATTACCCGTATTGTATTTGGCAATGGCAAGGAGATGACCTTTGCCGATTCCATGTTTGGCAAAGAGAATTACGAGACACAGCGTAAGAATGCCATCAAACTAAGCTTTCTGTCTCCCTTGATGGGAGCCACCCTTCTTTCGTACGAACACAGCGTGAAGCCGGGACAGTCCATGGAGTTCGGTCTGGGAATCATCGGTGCCGGCAGAGATGTTGATGATGTGAATCCTTTTGGAGCCGTTGCCAAGTTCGGATATAAGTTTATAACCTCTCCCGACTGGTACGACCGCCGTCAGCGGTACGCCCATATCCTGAAAGGATCGTATATCAAGCCCGAAGTAACCTTCTTGCATTATACATCCGACTATTATTGGGTGGATTACATCGGAAGCACTGATACCTATAAAATCGTTAAAGATAAGACCGTAACCACCATGTTCTCTGTGATGCTGGTAGGTGGCAAGCAATGGGTCTTCAATGATCTGTTTCTGGTGGATCTGTTTGCCGGTGTAGGCTACGGGTTCGGTCATAATCCACGGAATGAATCCTGGCATTACGGATTTTTGGGAGCTGATAACGATACACCGCTAACGCTGACTGCCGGAATAAAGATAGGATTCTTATTGGGAAAGAAATGAACCGTAAGGCGCGGATAAGCAGGAACTAAGTTCCAAATAAGGCATAATACCCCAGCGGGCCCATGGAGACGTTAAATCGCGCCCATGGGCCCGTTTATTTGTCCCCGTGGGCCCGTTGGTGCAATGTGATAACTTTTGTGCTTAAAACAAGCGGAAACGGGGTTAAAACATATCCTTCCTTCGGCTTACTTATAACATAAACCGCAGGAAGGATATACATACTTTCGGGAGGGATGATACGGATAGGTCAGAGGGTATTCATCTCGTCCATCCGGAAGGTAACCTTTGCCCCTTTGGGGAGTTTCTTTACAATGGAACCGTACATGAAGGTATCCGGACGGATCATACCTCCGGCCACTTCCACGATGTAGGCATAGGTCTTTTTGGCTGTACGTACAAAGCGGTGCTGAATCTCCTTGACCTGACTAAAATAGGTATCGACTCCGATAAGGAGGCTGTATTTGGAAAAGTCGATGTCTTTTAGTTGGGAGAGCGATTCAAGCTCCTCGGCGGTAAACAGCCACTCCAGCTCCTTTCTTGAACGTATCACCTTTTTCTCGCCGGCATTCAGGTCTCCTTTCACATGCATTAGGGGTAGTTCCTGTACGATGCATGCCTCCGGCTCTCTCTGCAGATTGGCCGTTCTCACATATCCCTGTACCGGGAAGAAGGAGGCCAATTTAATCAATAGCTTTATTGTATTCATATGGCATTGGTTTATATGGTTTTCTACGAAATCCGACTTAAATATACAAACTAAGATGCAGTTTCTATCGCAGATGCTGCATGAATTTTCTATTTCAGAATGTTAAATATTTGCCTTATCTTTACAAATAAATGCCTGTTTGAGATAACCTTAACGGCAGGTAAAGTAATATATAATTAACTATTAAATCTATGGCTATCAACTATCTTATGGAGGAGTGTTCCCGAAACCTTGCAACATCTACACGTAAAGGATTAATACCCAGAGTATACAGGAAAATGAACATCACAATAGGCAAGCTGGTCTCCCGCCTGGCAGGAGGCTCACACATCCGTAAAACAGAGCTTAAGCTGGCAATCGAGCTGGTAAGAGAGCAGATTATATTGGAGCTGCTGGATGGAAACAGCGTAACATTGGACGAGTTCGGTACCTTTTCCGTATCCGCAGCCACCGATAAGGCGGTGACCAATCCCGATGAGATCCGGTCGGCATCCATTTATGTGAAAAACGTAAACTTTATCCCTTCGCCCAGGTTGATGAAGCGGATGGAGACCGCCCGGTTTGAAAGAAAAACGAAGTAGGGGAGTCCCCTACTTCAATCTATAGCTTACAAAGGCAATCTTCTTACTGTCCGGCGACCATGAATTGACATTGATGGTTCCTTGTCCGCCAAAAAGCTTTGCCAGCATACGGGTTTCGCCACCCCCGGCAGGCATGATCCGGAGTTCAACATTCTTATTGGCCAGGTGCTCATTCGGTTTCAGGTCGCCTTTATAGTAGGCAATGTAAACCACCTGCTTGCCATCGGGCGATATATGAGGGAACCAGGCGTTGCGGGTATCATCGAACGTAAGTTGTGTCTGCTCGCTTCCGTCGGCTTTCATACGCCAGACCTGCATGAGTCCGCTTCGTACCGAATTGAACCAGATGTAGTTTCCGCAAGGCGAATATTCGGGTCCGTCGTCCAGTCCCTCGGCTGTAGTTAGCCGCACCTCTTCGCCTCCTTCGGCCGGTATTACATACACATCGTAATTACCATTCCGCTCGGCACAATAGGCAAGCTGTTTCCCGTCGGGCGACCAGCCGTGTAGATAACTTGGTCCCATCGGGGTGATAAGACGGGGTGTTCCTCCTTCGATCGGCAAGGTATAGATGCGGGATCTGCCGTCTTCTCTGGTTCCGTGACTGATTGCAATTCCTTTGCCGTCGGCCGACAATACATGGTCGTTATTGCAACGTGTGGCAAATCCGGTGGGGATAACTTCGGGCTCGCCGGGGTTCTGGGGAGACAGGCGGTACAACTTACCGCCGCTGTTGTAAATAAGCCATGCCCCGTCTACCGTCCAGTTGGGCGCCTCGATCAGATAGGGAAATTCCTTCACTACCGTACGGTTGCCGCTTTGAACATCCAGTATTTCGAGGATGCTGGTAACCTTTTGCTGGGCACTTACAGTCCCTATAACAAGCGAACAAGCCATGGCACAAAGCATTCGTTTCATAAAGCACAAGAATTTAAGATTTTACACAAACATACAAAAAAAGAAATATAAAAAAGGGATAACCTGCCTATTTTCAAGTTATCCCTTTTCTGTGCAAAACAGTCCTGCCCGGCAAGATTAGTGTCCGTGTTCGGCATGACCGGAAGCCACCTTTTCGACTATGTCGTGGATCGCTTCCAGCGAGTGGGTATACATCACGTAGGCTTTTACATAGTCGCGCCCCTTTTCCGGAGATTCATTTTTTACCTTTTCCAGCTCTTTCACTGCGTTGTATTTATCTTCTACAACCTTTGCGATGTGACCGTTCAATTGGTTGATCAGGTTTTCAACATTTCCGGTTTCAATGGCTTTGTCGCTCAGCTGAACGATGGGTTTCGTAGTACCGGCCGCTTTGATTCCGTCGAAACCAAAACCTTCGGTCTGCCGGTGCAGTCGGATCAAAGTTTCAAGAAAATGCTTCTCAATCAGACTGTAGATCTCCTTATCTCCCTTTTTCAGGTTATAGGTTTTAGTGAACAAGGCGGATATTTCGGCTTCCTGTTCCGTGCTGATCCATTTATAAACCAACGCTACGTTGTTTGTTTCGAGGGCCTGCAGCGCGTCTTTAACAACCGGACCGTCGTACGAATCGCAATGGGCAAAGGCAGGAGATATCACGAGCATGGATAGCACAGCCGTTACAAGGAACGTTCTTACTCTGGAAGGCACTAATTGAATGAATCTTTTGGATTGATTCTCTAAAACGGAGGATTTTCTTTTTGTTCTCATATTTTTATCGTTTTAAAATGTTTATGAGACAAAAGTAGTAGAACGGCATGTCCCCATCGCCCCACTTGCTAAAGTGGGACCTGTTTGGGCTGCCTTATTGGTGCCGGTTTACAGACTGATACGTTGTGAATTATGTGTTTTTTTATATTCGGTAGGTGTTAAGCCCGTCATATGCTTGAATATACGATTGAAGGCAGTCTTCGAGTTGAATCCGCATTCCAGAGCAATGCCCAGTACCGAGTAATTGTCGTATTTGGGATTGAGGATTTTTTGTTTTACCTCGTCCACCCTGTATCTGTTTACGAAGTTGAAGAAATTTAGTCCGAATACCTCATTAATAACCTGCGAAAGGTGATGGGCCGGTATCGCCAATGCATCCGAAAGCTCTCCCAGCGTGAGATCCGGATTTAAGAAGGGCTTATCCGACTGCATAAATAATCTGATTTTTTCGGCAAAAGCTTCGGCCTCCTCCTGTTTAAGGGATGAACCGGCATATTTAACTGTCTGCTCTGCTGTTTCCGGTAGCGCGGGCGGCATCGTCTGTGCAAAGATGGTTCGCTGCTTTAATCCGAAGTAACCAATCAGAATAATGAATACGGATAACAACAGAAAGAGTCCGTTGGTGCAAAACGTAGATGAAAACAGATAGAACCCATGATGAATTATTACTACGACAAGCAAAGCCGACCAGACAATACCGAATATCAACACAAGTTTTCTAAGCCAATAGAGGTCTATCTCTTCGGTGTTGGAGAAGTTATTGAATATATTGACGTTGTGCTTGCGTAGCAGCATAATGGTCTGCAGAAAGTATACGGGACCCGACAGAGCCGTAATGGTGAGGAAAAACAGAAGGAATGCCGATGGTTCGGTCTGATTATCCACATACATCATATTCACCCCCTTAACCAGAGATGGAATCTGGGATGCAATTGCCAGGTAGGTATTGAAAATCAGAAATGGGACGAAATGAAGCAATTCTTTTCTGGTAAGCCGGCTCTTTTCTGTAACCAGGGCCGAAGCATACAAATACATAAAAGGCCCATGCAGCAGAAACAGAGAAATGAATGCCGCAGCTAAAATAGGATGAAGCGTAAAGAGTATGGATGAAAAGAAGGCATAGCAGCCAGTATAGGCCCCCAGGTACAGGAGCCAGCATACCAGTATCTTATCGCGAAAAGCCCTCGGTTTCTTTTGCCAGATCAATACGGTAAAGAAGAATGCGTTGAACGCAGCTATCAGGTAAATGTATTCCATCGTACTGCAATATTACTTTATTTTCAGTGATATGTCAACTTTCGGCTCCGGATTAATTTAAATTGAAAAGCGGAGATACACCCTGATGGTAGTATCTCCGCCTATAGATAAGTTGCATGTAGGTTGTCCGGTTACCGGGGTTACTTTATTCCCAGCAGAGTGATCAGTAAATAGATTACTGCCGCCAGAGCCGCACTAACGGGAATGGTAAGAATCCAGGCCCATAGCAGGTTGATGGTAACTCCCCAACGTACTGCCGATAGTCTCTTTACAGCTCCAACCCCCATGATTGCTCCGGTAATGGTATGGGTGGTACTTACCGGTATCTTAAGAATCTCGGTGATAAACAGGGTGGTGGCACCGGCTGTTTCGGCACAAACACCTTCCAGTGAGGTTACTTTCGTAATTTTGGTCCCCATTGTCTTAACAATACGCCAGCCCCCTGCCATGGTTCCGATACCGATGGCGGCGAAACAGGTCAATGGAACCCAGTCGGGCATGGTGTTTACCGAGTCGATGTGTCCTGCTGCAATCATAGCCGTGGCAATGATACCCATCACTTTCTGCGAATCGTTCATCCCGTGTCCGAGGCTAAACAGCCCGGAGGATACCAATTGCAGACGCTTAAAGGTAGTTTCTGCCTTGCGGTTGTTCACGTTTTTAAATAACCAGAGAACACCGATGGTTATTATTGAAGAGATAACCATACCAATCAGCGGTGCCAATACGATGAAAGAGGCAATTTTGATGATGGTTGCTCCGTGGATAGCCTGAAATCCGGCACCGGCGATGGCTGCTCCCGCAAATCCTCCGATCAGCGTATGGGAAGAAGAGGAGGGGATACCCAGTCTCCAGGTCAGCAAATTCCAGCTGATAGCAGCTATAAGGCCGGAAAGGATGATGGGAAGCGTGATATATTCCCGTATAACCGTCTTCGCCACAGTATCTGCAATTCCAAATTCACCAATGATATACTTGGCTACAAAGAAGGCAAGAAAGTTAAACGCTGCCGCCCAGAGCACTGCCTGAAAAGGCGTAAGCACGCGGGTAGTAACAATGGTGGCAATGGAGTTGGCAGCATCGTGAAAACCGTTGATAAAATCAAATATAATTCCCAGAACTATTACAATAATGAGTAGCGTCATATGTATTTTGATTTATCAGGCGTATTTTACTAAGATGGACTTGATTACCTTTCCGGTACTGTTTATTTTGTTCACAGCCTTTTCAAGCTCTTGCGTAATTTCTTTCATTTTAATGAGTTCCACCGAACTTGTCTCTTCTTTGAAAAGACTCATGATGGCTGTTTCGTAGATACCATCGGCCTCTTCTTCCAACCGCTTGATCTCGCGGCAGTGACTGCGTAGCTGTGTATCTGTTTTCTTGAGGTTTTGCAGTTCGGTTACGGCATGTTGAACTTCGATACATCCCTTATAGATGATATCTACCAGCAAAGCCGAATTCTTATTTAACTTTTGCGGCGAATAAAGAAGAACCTTCTGTCCGCATCGGTTAATAACATCAATTACATCGTCCAGAATATCTGCCAGCTCATGGATATCTTCCCTGTCGAATGGCGTAAGGAAAGTATCATTTAACGCCTTGAAAGTCTGTTTCGTGATCTTATCACCCTTCACTTCTTCAGCTTTGATCAGGCGACATAATTCATTTCTGCGTTCCGGGTTTTCTGTAGAGAAGAGTTCTTTCAGCAAAACGGATGATTGTACAAGGATGGATGTTGCTTCGTCGAGCAAAGGAAAAAATTTAACATCTTTCGGAGCGAATACGCTCAACAGAGTATTAATTTTCATCTGTAGTAAATTAATTTTTAATTATGCAAATGTAGAATAATTCTTAAATATTTTGCTATTGAGTCTTTCTTTTTCTAACCATAAAAAAGAAGCTCTGCCAGTAGTTAAACAGGAATAAAAAAAAGCTGCCGGCACGAGGTTGCCAACAGCTTTTAATTATTTATACGTTGAAACGGAAGTGCATGATGTCGCCATCTGCAACCACATATTCCTTACCTTCCACACTCATCTTGCCGGCCTCTTTCACTGCCGCCTCCGATTTAAGTGCAATAAAGTCGTTGTATTTAATCACTTCGGCCCGGATAAAGCCTTTTTCAAAATCTGTATGAATTACACCGGCACATTGCGGAGCTTTACTGCCCTTTAAGAATGTCCAGGCGCGTACTTCCTGTACACCTACTGTAAAGTAAGTTTCCAGGTTCAGTAATTTGTAGGCCGACTTGATCAGACGTGCTACTCCGGATTCTTCCAAACCGATCTCGGCCAGAAACATGGAGCGTTCGTCGTATGTTTCAAATTCGGCAATCTCCGATTCTATTTTAGCTGCCACCACCAGGATTTCGGCATCCTCATCTTTCACAGCTTCCCGTACCTGTTCTACATACTTATTGCCGCTTACCGCACTTGCTTCGTCTACGTTGCAGACGTACATAACCGGTTTGCTTGTAAGCAGAAACAGTTCTTTAGCCAGCTTTTGTTCGTCTTTTGTATCGAAAGTCACCGTACGTGCACTCTTTCCCTGCTCCAAAGCTTCCTTAAACTTTATAAGCACTTCGTACATCATTTTGGCTTGCTTGTCGCCGCCTGTCTGCGCCTGTTTCTGAACCTTGGCGATGCGCGACTCGATGGTTTCTAGGTCTTTCAACTGTAGTTCGTAGTCGATAATCTCTTTATCGCGTACCGGATTTACAGAACCGTCCACGTGTGTTATATTGTCGTCGTCAAAACAGCGCAGCACATGCAGAATGGCGTCGGTTTCGCGAATGTTTGCAAGAAACTTGTTTCCCAGTCCCTCTCCTTTGCTGGCTCCTTTTACCAGACCGGCTATATCTACAATTTCCACCGTGGTAGGAACAATCCGCTGGGGATGTACCAGTTCGGCAAGTATGGTAAGACGTTCGTCCGGAACGGTAATCACACCCACATTGGGCTCGATGGTACAAAAGGGAAAGTTAGCCGATTGCGCTTTTGCATTCGATAAACAGTTGAATAATGTAGACTTGCCAACGTTTGGTAAGCCTACAATGCCACATTGTAATGCCATTTATTAGTCGATTTTTAGTATATACTTCTCTGTTTGAGGGTGCAAAGATACGAAATATTCTTTTTCATGCCACACCGCATACTCCTTAATGTGCTTCAAGCCAGCTGAATCCTTCGCCGCAATCTGCTATTAATGGAACCCGCAGTTTGCAGGCACCCTCCATCTCCTCCAGTACAATCTTTTTTACCTGTTCTTTCTCTTCCTTGTACACATTGAAGTTAAGTTCGTCATGTACCTGCAATACCATCTTACTACGTAGCTTTTCTTCTTCAAACCGTTTGTAGATCCGTATCATGGCAATCTTGATTATGTCGGCCGCACTTCCCTGTATGGGTGCGTTGATGGCGTTGCGCTCGGCATAACCCCGTACGATGGCATTTCCGGAATTGATATCCGGAAGGTAACGTTTCCGTTTGAAAATGGTCTCTACGTATCCCTTCTCTTTTGCCAGATGGATGCATTCGTCCATGTAAGCCTTGATGCGTGAATAGGTCTTGAAATAACCGTCTATCAGTTCTTTGGCCTCCCCGCGTGGAATGTTGAGTCGCTCCGACAATCCAAATACCGAAATTCCGTAAATGATGCCGAAGTTGGCTGTTTTCGCCTTTCGGCGCATGTCGCCGGTAACCATCTCGAGCGGTACATTGTATATCTTGGCTGCCGTTGCTGCATGAATATCCGCACCACTGTTAAAGGCTTCGATCATGTTCGGGTCTTCGCTAAGATGTGCCATGATACGTAACTCGATCTGCGAGTAGTCGGCCGAAAAGAAGACGCATTGGTCGTTATCGGCTGTAAAGGCCCTTCGGATCTCTTTGCCCATTTCGTCTCGGATAGGAATATTCTGCAAGTTGGGGTTACTCGACGATAATCGTCCCGTTGCTGCCACCGTCTGATTGAAGGAGGTATGTATCTTTCCTGTTTGCGGATTAATCAGCTCGGGTAGCGAATCGATGTATGTACTCAACAGCTTCTTTATTCCGCGGTATTCGAGCAGTTTCCCTATTATGGGATGCTTAGACCGGAGTTTTTCCAGCGTTTCCTCGTTGGTGGTATAGTTGCCTGTTTTAGTCTTCTTCGCCTTTTCCATGATTTGCAGGCGATCGAAAAGAATTTCACCTACCTGTTTGGTCGAATTGATATTGAAAGTTGTACCTGCCAATTCGTAGATTTCCTCTTCCAGACGGATCAAGGTTTGGGTAAGTTCCTGCGACGATTGCTTCAATGCTTCGGTATCCAGGGCAATACCCGTAACCTCCATTTCTTCCAACACATGTATCAGAGGCATCTCCATATCGTAGAATAGCGATTCCAGTCCTGCTTTCTTCAGTTCCGGAGCAAAGAAATTTTTGAGCTGCAGGGTGATGTCTGCATCTTCGGCTGCATATTCCGCAACCTGAGCTACCGGAACCTGACGCATCGTTAATTGATTTTTCCCTTTTGCACCAATCAGCTCCTCTATGGAAACCGGTTTGTACTTTAGGTAGGTCTCCGACAAATAATCCATGTTATGCCTTAATTCCGGATTCAGCAGGTAATGGGCGATCATGGTATCGAATAGGGGACCCTGTACCTTGATTTGGTATTTGCGTAAGACCACCGTGTCGAATTTAATATTCTGACCGATCTTCTCGATCTTCTCGTTTTCTAACGCCTCTGCAAATTGAGATACAATTTTCCGGGCTTCATCGAAATTTTCGGGAATCGGTACATACCAGGCCTCCTTTTCCTTTACGGCGAAGGACATACCTACCAGTTTTGCAGTAAGGGGATCTATACCGTCTGTCTCGGTGTCAAAAGCAAAAAATTCCTGTGTTGCTAAAAAGGAGCTTAATTCTTTTATTTTATCCTGATTATCAGCAAGATGGTAGGTGTGTTGCGTGTTTTTTATGTCTCTGAGATTTGAATATTTTTCTTCAGCTGCATCCTCGGTCGGAAATATCGCAAAGAGATCGCCTTGAACCGGACCCTGATTTTGGACTTTTACGGGCTCTGCTTCTAATTTGTTAATAAATGCTCTGAATTCTAAATCTGTGTAAATTTCTCTTAATTTATCTATATCCGCTTTTTCACGCAAACAGCTTTCTGCACTGAACTGTATGGGGACATCCGTTTTAATGGTTGCCAGAAAACGGGAGAAGATAATCTGCTCTTTGTTTTCTTCCACCTTTTTTTTCAAGGCTCCCTTTAACTGATCCGTATTTGCCAACAGATTGTCGATACTACCAAATTCGGCCAGTAGCTTCTGTGCCGTTTTTTCACCTACACCCGGGCAACCTGGAATGTTGTCGGATGAATCTCCCATAAGACCCAGCAGATCGATCACCTGTTCGGTCGAAGTGAGTTCGTATTTTTGTAATACCTCCGGAACACCCAATATCTCGTAATCGCCGCCGAATTTAGGACGATACATAAAGATATGCTCGCTAACCAGCTGACCATAGTCTTTATCCGGCGTCATCATGTACACATCGAATCCCTCTTTTTCGGCTTGCTTGGCAATGGTACCTATCACATCGTCGGCTTCGTAACGGGGTACTTCCAATATGGGTATATTGTACGCCTGAATAATCTGCTTGATAACAGGAACGGATGCCCGGATTACTTCGGGAGATTCTTCCCGCTGGGCCTTGTATTGTTCGAATGCTTCGTGACGGAATGTGGGGCCCGACGGATCGAATCCTACGGCGATATGGGTTGGGCTTTCCCGTTTTAATATATCTTCGAGGGTATTTACAAAGCCAAATATGGCGGATGTGTTTACTCCTTTGGAATTTATGCGGGGTGCTTTAATAAAGGCGTAATAGGATCTGTAGATCAGCGCATAGGCATCTATGAGGAAAAGCTTCATTGTTTTACAAGTTTTTGAGACATAAACTTCGGTAAATGTACGAAATTTATCGCTTACTTGTAAGATTTTGCTACTTTTGCATATCTTTGAAGGTAAGTATGAATACACGAAGTAAAATAGAAGAGCCGGTTGCTAAAGAGTTTCAACAGTTCAATGATGAATTTGCCAACTCCCTTAAGAGCGAAACGCGCAGGCTACAGTCGGCTATCATTCAGATACAGCATGCTGTCGGTAAGCATGTGCGTCCTTTATTGGTGCTTTTAACAGCAAAAGCATGCGGTAAGATTACAGAGCATACGATAAATGCGGCCGTGTTACTCGAACTGCTTCATACGGCAACGTTAATTCATGATGATGTAATTGATGAGACCAAAGAGCGCAGGGGGTTGCCTTCCCTGAATGCTATATTTGATAACCGCGTATCGGTGCTGGTTGGAGACTATATTTTGTCTTCTGCTTTGATACGAGCCATTCAAACACGCAATCTTCAGATTATATCCATCGTGTCCAACTTGGGGCGCGACCTGTCCGAAGGCGAGATTAAACAGCTTGAAACGGCAGAAGAGTCCATCGTGGATGAAGAGGCCTATATGCAGGTTATTAAAAAGAAAACAGCTACGTTATTGTCGGCTTGCACCGAAATAGGAGCCATCTGTGCCGATGCACCGGCCGATATCGTGGAAAAAAGCAAGTTGCTGGGAGAGTATCTTGGCTATGCTTTCCAGATAAAGGACGATATATTCGATTACTATAAGAACGAAGACCTGGGTAAACCTACCGGAAACGATATTCGCGAAGGCAAAGTTACCCTTCCTTTGCTTTACGCCCTTCAGCATGCCGGCCCTGCCGAACTCGAAACCTATATGACGTTGTTACGTTCAAAAGTGTTTACTCCTGTTCAGGTAGATCAGTTGATTGATTTTGCAATTCGGAAGGGTGGGATAGAGTATGCAGAAAATCGCATGCGCCATTATCATTCCAAAGCTATTGAACTGGTAGATTCATACCCCGATTCGGATGCAAAAGAGGCATTGATTCTTTTGGCTAACTATATTATCGAACGGAAAAAGTAAGGATAGAAACGACAAAAGGGTTGTTTTTTGACTTGTGTCCAGTTAAGAATCTGACAAAAAAGTCTACTAATGCGTAAGAATGATTTAAAGGAAGCGCAGCACTAAATAGTACAAAGTAGTAGCATTGATAATAAAAGAAAGCGGGAAGTTCTGACTATTGAACTTCCCGCTTTCTTTATTATTTACCTAAACGATTTTCGATATCTTTTACCAGACTGCTGGCTCCGATTCTGAAATAATCTTTTGTCAGCCATTCGTCTCCAAGCTTTTCTTTCACGATGGTGTAGTATTTAACAGCCTCTTCAGCTGTACGCACTCCTCCGGAAATCTTGATGCCGACTTTGTTTCCTGTAAGCAGGTGATAGGCGCGTATCGTTTCGCAGATGGTATACACTGCTTCTGGTGTAGCTCCGGGGTATCCTTTTCCTGTAGATGTTTTAACAAAATCTGCTCCGCAATACATGGCAACCAAGGTGGCTCTTTGTATATTGGTAGCCGTAGCCAATGCTCCGGTTTCAATGATAACTTTGAGTTTGGCATTTCTGCAGGCTTCTTTAATCTCGGATAGTTCCTCCGTAAGTTCCTCGTAGTTTTCTTCCAACAGATACCCTAGATTCATCACCACATCGATCTCATCGGCTCCATCGGCAACAGCTAATGCCGTCTCAGCAATTTTAATTTCTGTAAATGTCTGTGAGGCCGGAAATCCACCAGCCACCGATGCAATAGATATATCTTGTGCCGTTAGTGCCTGTTTTACGGTATCCACAAATAAAGGAAATGTACAAATGGCTGCTACATTAGGGACATCCGGACGAGTTCCTTCAAAGTCGTTTACCGAATCCACCAGCTTCCAGATACTTTCTTTGCTGTCCAGGCTGGTCAGCGATGTTAAATCGATGCAGCCATGAATGTTTTTCAGCACTTCAGGTGTAAAATTAGCCTGGTATTTCTTTTCCAGCAATGCGTTTACCTGTTCTGCTATTTTAGCATCGGGTAGGGGAGTTGCGTATTTATTGAATACTTCCTGATATTTGTCCATGCTTATAATTTTAAATTGTTTTGATGTCTTTCTTTATCCCTGTTTGTTTTCTTTTCAAGATTTTTGCGGAAGGCATCCGTAAGATCTACGCCGGTTTGGTTTGCCAAACAAAGTAATACCCATAGTACATCTGCCATTTCATCGCCCAAATCTCTGTTTTTATCACTTTCCTTAAACGATTGTTCTCCGTAGGTTCTGGCAATGATCCGTGCCAATTCACCTACCTCTTCCGTAAGAATGGCCATGTTGGTAAGTTCGTTGAAATACCTCACTCCATAGGTTTTTATCCACTGATCTACCTGCTGCTGCGCTTCGCTAATACTTAGTGCATCCATATTTATTCCTTGTTTTGAGAATCAATTAGTATTGTAACCGGACCGTCGTTCAGGATTCCTACCTTCATATCTGCTCCAAACTGACCTGTGCCGATTGTTTTACCCAGTGCAAGGCTCATTTCATCGCAGAACTCGTTGTACAAGGGGATGGCCTTCTCGGGTTTCGATGCTTTTATGTAGGAGGGTCTGTTCCCTTTCTTAGTAGAAGCGTGTAATGTAAACTGACTTACAACTAATGCTTCTCCGTTAATCTCGATAATTGAACGATTCATCACTCCGTTTTCATCATCAAATATCCGTAAGTTGACGATCTTCTTTACGAGCCACTCGATGTCTGCTTCACTGTCTTTATCTTCAATTCCCAAAAAGATTAATAACCCTTTTCCAATAGCAGATTTTATTTCGCCGTCGATAGTCACCGAGGCTGATTGTACCCGCTGAATCACAGTTCTCATGTTGTCTTTTAATTTCTTTCTTTGCTACCTAAACCCTCTGTCAGAATTCTTGCTTTAGCGCTTCCTATCAGCTTTTCAAGCTCTTCCAGAGAGGCTTCACGTATCCGTTTTACACTTTTATATTGCTTCAAAAGTAATACTTTTGTCTTATCCCCGATTCCTTTTATAGCATCTAATTCGGAGACCGTTTGTTTTTTGCTGCGAAGCGACCGGTGGAATGTTATACCGAAACGGTGTGCCTCGTCTCTTAATTGCTGGATAACCTTCAGCGTTTCCGAATTCTTATCCAGAACCAACGGAATTGAATCGCCGGGAAAGAATATCTCTTCCAATCGTTTGGCTAGTCCCACAATGGTGATTTTTCCGAGAAGGTTCAGGCTTCGAAGCACTTCAGTAGCTGCATTTAACTGACCTTTACCCCCATCAATGATGATTAGCTGAGGCAGAGGCTCGTTTTCTTCTACAAGACGCGTGTATCTGCGTGTAACAACTTCAATCATGGATGCAAAGTCATCAGGCCCTTCCACAGTCTTGATATGAAAATGGCGGTAATCCTTCTTAGATGGTTTTGCCTTCTTAAATACTACACAAGCTGCAACAGGATTTGTCCCTTGTATATTGGAGTTATCGAAGCATTCAATATGCATGGGTAATTCATGCATATGAAGATCTTTCTGAATGGTACTCAATATACGTGTGGTACGTTGTTCCGGGTTCAGTTTTTCGGCTTGTTTAAGACGATCTACCTTAAACTGACGAACGTTTTGTAAGGAAAGATCCAACAGCTTTCTCTTATCGCCCTTTTGAGGTATTGTGAACGTATATTGTTCCATCAGCTCTGTGTCCGGGAGGAAAGGTACGATAATCTCCCTGGCAGAACTTTTAAACCGCATACGCATTTCGATGATACCAAGTCCCAGAAGTTCCTCTTTCGATTCATCCAAACGCTTTTTATATTCGAATGTATAGGCCTGCACAATAGCTCCATTACCTATATGAAGATAGTTGATGAACGCAGAACGTTCGTTTTCATCGAAGGAAAAAACATCAATATTATGTAAAGAGGGGGTAACAACAGTCGATTTGGATCGATAATTCTCAATGGCGAGGTAGCGCTCCTTCATCTTTTGTGCCTCTTCAAATTTTAATTCGGAGGCCAGTTGTTGCATTTCATCGTACAGTATTTTACTTACTGTAGCGATATTTCCCTTCAGAATTTCTTTAATTTCTGCAATGTTTCTGTTATAGTTTTCGGTGGATTGGAGTCCTTCGCAAGGTCCCAGACAACGTTTGATATGATACTCCAAACATATTTTGTATCTACCCTGTGCGATGGATTCGGGTGTTAAAGGGTATTTGCAGGTGCGTATGGGATACAATTCCTTAAGAAGTTGAAGCATTACCTTGGCTGTAAAAACAGAAGGGTAAGGTCCAAAGTATATGGATCCGTCGCGCACAATGTTTCTTGTTTGGAACACGCGAGGGAAATACTCGTTCTTTATTACGATGGAAGGGTAGGTTTTGTCGTCTTTAAGCAGAACATTGTATCTGGGTCTGAATTGCTTTATAAGGTTGTTTTCCAATAAAAGTGCATCTTCCTCCGTATCTACTACAACATATTTTATGTCTGCAATGTGCTTAACCAGCACCCGGGTTTTATTATTATCGTGTTCTTTGTTAAAGTAAGAACCAACCCTCTTTTTTAAATTCTTAGCCTTACCAACGTATATAATTGTTCCCTTTTCATCGAAGTATTGGTAACATCCTGGCTTCTCCGGAAGTATAGCCAGCAAGGCAGAGAACCTATTTTCCTTTTCCTTTGTCATACAAACAGGTTTGTAAAACGGAAATTTTTACCATCAAACAGACCTTTATCTCCTAATTTTATTGCTGGAATTACTAGCAAGCTCATAAAAGATAAAGTCATCTGCAGAGACGAAAGGGTGGTTTCCAGCTCCGCCATCTTTGATTCCAGCTTTTTATATTGAATGTCGATTTGATCGAGTGGGAGGGGACTTATCAACCCTGCTACAGGCAACGAAAGAGTTTCTTTCTCATCTCCGTTCACAACACTTATACCCCCTTTGTTTAAAATAACTTCATTAATTGCATCGGCTAACTCCCGATCTGTAGTTCCAATTGCAATGATATTATGACTGTCGTGAGTGATGCTTTGAGCCATAGCCCCACGTTTAATCCCAGTTCCTTTTATGAAGCCAATAGCCGGTGCTGCCTTCTGATATCGGTTCAATACAACCATTTTAATAACATCTTTGGTTGTATCAGATACGGCATATCCCTCATTTGTAGTAGGCTCCATAATCTCTTCAAAAGTATCCAGGTTTCCGTCACTGCAAACAATTACCCGCATTTTATCTGATATTGCCTTAATTCCCAAATCGGATACAGTGATGGGATCTATAGCAAAACGGTTGGGGCGACTGGTTTCTTTTGCAGGAAATGATACATTAGAGCCATCATAAATACAAACACCCTTCACGAAAGTCGATTTTACAGTAAAGCTGTAAAGATCTTCTGTGATGATAAAATCGGCATTGTCGCCAACCTGTAGGAATCCGGCCGGAATACTATAATGCTTTGCCTGATTGTAAGACGCTGCGCGCAATACGTCGAAAACATCATACCCAAGTCCGACAGCTCTTTTAACAAGGCCGTTTATGTGTCGTTCCATTAGTGTGTTTGGGTGTATGTCGTCGCTGCAAAACATTACCTTCCCCGGAAATTCCTTCAGTAATGGATGAAGTGCATTGAAATTCTTTGCGGCACTACCTTCCCTGATCTGTACAAACATACCATTACGACATCTGTCCCGACCTTCTTCAAGGGTGGCACATTCGTGATCTGTTGTAATTCCATTGGCTATATATTCTTCCAAAGCCTTCCCGTTTCCGGTAGGAAAATGTCCGTCCACTGGCTTGTTTGCCCTTTTGGCGGCATTTAGTTTTCCTATTACTTCAGGGTCTTTGTTTAATACACCGGGATAGTTCATCATCTCTGCCAGAAAATGAAGGTCCTCGCGTTTCAGTAATTTTTCTGTTGTTGCAGCATCGATAACCGCGCCTGCAGATTCGAAAGGGGTTGCCGGTACACAAGAAGGAACTCCGATCCAATAATAAAACGGAGCCTCTTTTGCATTGTTTACCATAAAATCGATTCCTTCAACTCCTAATACATTCGCAATTTCGTGAGGGTCTGCAACGATCCCTATTGTTCCGTGCTTGCATGCAGCCGCTCCAAAATTAAGAGGTGTGCACATACTGCTTTCAATGTGTACGTGCGCATCAATAAATCCAGGTAAAATATAGTTCGATTCTACTATCCCAGTCCTTTCTATTTTTGATATTTTCCCATTGCTTATGGTAACAACGGCCCCATAGATTTCCCTGCTAATAATATCAACCAGATTTCCTCTTACTAACTTTGTGTCTGTTTTATTCATCTTTTTCTTTTTTTGCAATGTGTTTCACGTGGAACAAAACGGCATTATCTTCCTAGAAGAACCAGTAATATGTTGATGTCGCTGGGAGAAATGCCAGGAATCCGACTTGCCTGAGCAATGGTGTCCGGATCGATCTTTGTAAGCTTCTGTCTGGCTTCTGTCGAGAGCGATTGAATGTCGTTGTAAACAAACTTCCCTTTAATCTTAATATGTTCCAGTCTGTTTATTTTATCGGCAATCAGTTGTTCTCTTCGAATGTAGCCATCGTATTTAATCCGTATTTCGGCTGCTTCAATAATTTCTTCCTTACGTGATTCCGGAAGCTTATCCAGAACTTGTCTGAATGAAGGAACCAGCTCGGACAGATTGTTAATGTTTAATTGAGGACGTGTAATAAGGTCGATAAGTTTACATCCTTGTTTCAAGGGTGTAGCCTCTAAAGCTTCTAATCCAGAATTTATGTATTGGGGCTTTATAGAGTAGTTGTTTGCAAAACTTATAATCATATCACACAGGGCCTCTTTATCTTTCAGCAGATCCAGCCTATCCTGTTTGGCAAGTCCGATTTCGGCTGCTTTTTGAGTAAGCCGCACATCGGCATCGTCTTGTCGAAGCAGGATTCTGTATTCGGCCCTGGATGTAAACATACGATATGGCTCGTCTACCCCCTTGGTTACCAAATCATCTATTAAAACCCCAATGTATGCCTCGTCTCTGCCAAGGATAAACGGATCCCCGCCATGGCATCCGATGTGGGCATTGATCCCCGCAATGATACCCTGTCCTCCGGCTTCTTCGTATCCTGTTGTGCCATTAATCTGACCCGCAAAGAAAAGATTCTTGATGAGTTTGGTCTCCAGCGAATGATGCAGCTGGGTAGGCATAAAGAAGTCATATTCGATGGCATAGCCCGGGCGGTAGATGTGAACATCCCTAAATGCCGGAATTTCTCTGAGTGCACGTAATTGTATGTCGAGAGGCAGCGAAGAAGAGAATCCGTTCAGGTAGTATTCCTGGGTAGTCTCCCCTTCAGGCTCGAGGAAAAGCTGGTGTTGCGTTTTGTCGGCAAACGTTACAATCTTTGTTTCAATACTTGGACAGTAACGCGGACCTATACTCTGGATTTGTCCGTTGTACATCGGTGAATCAGCCAGTCCGCTCCTCAGTACATCATGAACAGATTCGTTTGTATAAAGCGTCCAGCAGCTAAGCTGTTTTAACTTTCGGGGTTTATAGTCGAGGTACGAAAATTTATGGAAATCATTTTCTCCTTTTTGTTCTACTGTTTCTTCAAAATGAACACTGCGTCCGTCAATTCGTACAGGTGTTCCGGTTTTCATTCGTCCGGCCTCCATACCTAAGCTAACCAGCTGTTCGGTTAATCCGAATGCAGCAGGTTCCGACATTCGTCCTCCTCCTAATTGTGTGCGACCGATATGGATCAGTCCATTGAGGAAAGTCCCATTGGTAAGCACTACCGCACCTGCCCTGAACTCTACATTCATATATGTTTTTACCCCGCATACCCTGCCATCTTCTACGATTAGCTCACGCACAGTATCCTGCCACATGTAAAGGTTGGGGAGGTTTTCGAGAATACCCCGCCATTCCTGTATAAATTTAGCACGGTCACTTTGGGCACGAGGACTCCACATGGCCGGACCTTTCGATCTGTTAAGCATTCGGAATTGGATAGCCGTATTGTCTGTAACAATACCCATATATCCGCCCAGGGCATCTATTTCGCGAACAATCTGCCCCTTGGCAATACCACCCACAGCCGGATTGCAACTCATCTGTGCGACTTTGTTCATATCCATTGTGATGAGGAGTGTCCTGGATCCCATATTAGCAGCAGCAGCGGCGGCTTCACAGCCGGCATGACCTGCTCCCACAACAATTACGTCATATTTAAAATTCATTGTATAAACTTTTATTGTATCAGTAAAAGATTACTGTTTAATGCATGTAAGTATCTGTAATACAGAGTTGTAGGCTATGATTTCCTATCTTCCTCAGGGAGAAGTGCCAATGCCTCATTTTCTTTTTGAGTCATTATTTCCCTTTCACCCGGCCCTTTGTCGTTTATGCCGCAAAGATGTAATATGCCGTGAATAATAATACGATGCAACTCTTCAGTGTAATCTGTCCCGAAATTTTCGGAATTGCTTTTTACTGTATCTAAACTAATAAACAAATCACCGGATATTTTAGTTCCCTCAGTATAGTCGAAGGAGATTATATCTGTATAATAATCGTGTTGAAGATACTGTTTGTTAACCTCCAGAATCTTCTCGTCCGAACAGAAGATGTAACTGATATCGCCTGTTCTTTTGCCATAGAGCGAGGCCACTTTTCTGATCCAGTCGCCAACTGCTTTCTTTTTTATAGCGGGAAGTTTTACCTCTTCCGCGTAATAAGCTATTGCCATTTTTGTTAAGTGTGTGAAAAGAATAAATAAGCAAGTACGATGGCTGCAATGGCTCCTGCCAGATCTGCCAATAAAGCACACTGTACGGTGTAACGTGTATGCCGGATACCTACGCTTCCGTAGTATAGGGCAACCACATAAAATGTCGTGTCGCAGGCTCCCTGCGCAGTGCAGGCCAAACGGCCTACAAACGAATCGGCTCCATAGGTATTCATTGCATCCAGCATCATCCCCCGGGCACCGCTTCCACTTAGCGGTTTCATCAATATGGTAGGCAGTGCCCCAACAAATTCGGTATCGATACCCATAGATCCTATCCCGAATTTAACACCTTCTATTATGAAGTCCATCGCTCCGGAGGCACGGAATACACCGATACCTACCAGTATCGCTATAAGATACGGAATAATGGTTATCGCTGTTTTAAAACCCTCCTTTGCCCCTTCGATAAACGCATCGTAGACATTTATTTTTTTGCGCACTCCACTTATCAGGAACCCGCAGATAATAGTAAATAAAAGTGTATTGGCGAAGACCGTCGAATAAAGTGATATCTGTTCCTGCTGGAGCGTACTGAAGTACCAGATGATACCTCCGATAAAAAGAGCAAGTCCCCCGAAAAAGAGAACCAGCTCCTTTTGCAACATATTGATCCGTTGTTTCAAACACACCGTAACGATTGCCACAAGGGTGGAGATAAATGTTGCCAACAAGATGGGCAGGAATACATCCGACGGATTGGCGGCTCCTAATTGCGCCCGGTACATCATGATGGTTATGGGAATGATTGTAAGCCCCGAAGCATTTATGCATAAAAACATAATCATGGCATCGCTGGCCGTATCTTTCGATTTATTGAAAGACTGCATCTCCTGCATCGCTTTTAGTCCCATGGGGGTGGCGGCATTGTCCAATCCCAGCAAATTGGCCGAAAAGTTCATGAATATGGCCCCTGTAGCCGGATGTCCGGCAGGAATCCCCGGGAAAAGTTTACTGAACACCGGCGCAGCCATTTTTGCAAAGCGCTGGATAACCCCGCCTTTCTCTCCAACTTTCATAATTCCCAGCCAAAGCGAAAGGATACCGGTTAGTCCTAAAGATATCTCAAACCCGGTTTTGGCTGAATCGAAAGACGCGTTAATTATATCTGTAAATACAGCTACGTCGCCGCCAAATATTAATTTGCCCATTGCCACCACAAAGGCAACAAGAAAAAAGGCGATCCAGATGTAGTTCAATACCATAGTAATCTCTTTTAACCTACAAAAGTAGTAATTCTTCTTTGTATTAAGGATTTGTTTTGTTTAAATTTGGCGCCTGTAAAGAATTTATAACGAACGATATGAAGAAGATACTTGTTACATTCGATATGTTCAGAGAGGGTTTTACCGAATTGGAAAACAAATATGAGGTGACATTCCCCAATGGCAGGGATTTTTCCTACGATGAAATTTCGGAAATGATACCCCAATACGATGTACTTTGTTCCATGTTTGATTTTCCGGTGGACAAGGCTTTGATTGATCGGGGAGTCAACTTGAAACTGATTGCCAATTATGCTGTTGGATATAACAATATTGATGTTGCCTATGCCCTGTCCAAGGGTCTTACAGTAGCCAACACCCCCGACCCGGTTACAGCTCCTACCGCGAATCTTGCCTTAGGATTGATGCTGGATACGGCCCGCCGGATTACAGAATGTGACAGGAAACTCCGTACGTTGGGAAAGGCTATGAAAGTGGGAGTCCTTGAGAATCTCGGGGTTTCGATAACCGGACAAACGTTAGGAATTATTGGCCTTGGACGTATTGGCAAAGCCCTTTGTAAAAGAGCCCGTGCTTGCGGAATGAATGTGATATATAACAACCGTCGTCCGCTGTATATCGAAGAAGAAACAAAGCTGGGAGCCTCTTTTGTGTCAATGGAAGAGTTGCTGGCTCAATCCGATTTCGTATCGTTAAATGTTCCGTACAACCAGGATACGTATCACATTATAGGCGAACCGGAATTGAAGCAGATGAAACCTTCGGCCATCCTAATCAATACAGGCAGAGGCCCGCTGGTTGACGAGCATGCTTTGGTGAAGGCACTGCAAGAAGGAACCATACGTGGAGCCGGACTGGATGTATTTGAATTCGGAGATTATCCGCTTCCCGAATTGCTGGAAATGGACAACGTGGTTCTTACACCTCATATAGGAACCCAAACCATGGATGCCCGCATTGCCATGGCCCGTGCAGTGGCCAATAATGTAATAGGCTTTCTTGAAGGCGACCGTGCCGTATCGCGCGTATTACGCCCATGACAGCCACTTTCATATTGCAAGAGTTGCTGTCTGTTGCAAATCCGGAAAAAGCCTCGTTCCTGCAGCGATTCTTCAAGACCGGAGAAGGGCAGTATGCAGAAGGAGATCTCTTTCTGGGCTTGGTGGTTCCGCTTACACGAAGCATCGCGAAGGCAAACAAAAATACGCCCCTTTCGGAAATCGAACTGCTGATACAAAGTAAATACCACGAAGCCCGTCTTTGTGCTTTACTTATTCTTGTGGAACAATTTAAAAAAGCCACCGAGCTCCAAAAAGATGTATTATACGACTTCTATCTGAATCATATTGATTATATTAACAACTGGGACCTGGTAGATATAAGCTGTCCATACATTGTAGGTAATTACCTTTTGGACAAAGACCGCTCCCACTTGTATGAGCTGGCAGAGAGTAAGCACTTATGGTCACAACGTATCGCTGTTGTTTCGACCATCGCATTTATACGTAAAGGCGAGTTTCTGGATACGTTCGCTCTTGCCGGGAAGTTACTGAATCACGAACACGATCTTATGCACAAAGCTATTGGATGGATGTTGCGAGAAGTAGGAAAAAAAGACCGGGCTGCGCTTACCGATTTTCTTGAGCGTAATGCAAGTCTGATGCCCCGCACTTCGTTAAGATATGCCATTGAGCACTATCCGGAAACAGAAAGAAAAGCGTTTTTATCTGTTAAGCAGATCAAAAACAAGTGATGTTCTTGTCAGCCGACGCCTCCCGGGTGAAGGATAAAGGGTAAAATGAAACATAAAGTGAAGGAAAATAGCTGAAAAGTGAAGGATATTCATGAAAAAGTGAAGGATAATTAAATCCGTTCGACACCTATGTGCCTTACATATAGCTATTTAGATTGAAAAGTGAAGGAAGTGAAGGATATTATTGCAAATTAATTGTCGGAATTGAGCAGGACAGCAACTGTTTTGTATCCCTGTTCCGAAATCTGATGCAACCGGGTATCTTAATTTCATTACCCATTATTTGGGCAGTGTAAGCCTTATTCCATGCGAGTCACATGTATCCCTTGTTGTTAAATTTGTTAGTACTTTTTGAATAAAAAGTATATACTTATTCACCAAAAAGTATATACTTTTCTCCGCGAAAGATATAAGAAAAGTTGAGATATATAATTGGGTTGCCCAACATTAATCAATAGATGCTCATTTAGCTTGCATTACGATAGTATTGTTATAAACATGGGTTAATATAATAAAAATATTTATTTATTGTTGGTTGTTTATAGAAAAACATTTATAAATTTGTGACTTCTAATTATAAAACACGGTATTATGAAAAACAAAAACATTTATCCATGGCTTGTAGTTGCGATGCTTTGGGGGGTTGCATTACTAAACTACATGGATAGACAAATGTTATCTACAATGAAATCTGCCATGCAGGTTGATATTATAGAATTACAATCGGCTACTAATTTTGGCCGGTTAATGGCTGTATTTCTCTGGATTTATGGATTGATGAGTCCGATTTCAGGAATTATTGCTGACCGTATGAACCGAAAATGGTTAATTGTTGGAAGTTTATTTGTCTGGTCGGTTGTTACATCCCTCATGGGTGAGGCAGAAACGTTTCAGCAGATTTATTGGCTCAGGGCACTGATGGGAGTTAGTGAAGCTCTTTATATTCCAGCCGGATTATCGTTGATTGCCGACTATCATACTGGTAAATCACGGTCGCTGGCCGTTGGGATACATATGACCGGTTTGTATACCGGGCAGGCTATCGGAGGATTCGGGGCAACCGTAGCAGCTGCATTCTCATGGAACACCACCTTTCATTGGTTTGGGATTATTGGAATTGTATATGCTCTCCTGTTAATGATTTTTCTGAAGGATAAAAAAAGTTCTTTTGCAGAGACTAAAACAGAATCTTCTGCTTCGCCCCAAGAAAAGAAGTCATTATTTAAAGGACTGGGAATGTTGTTTTCAAACCTTTCTTTCTGGATTATCCTGCTTTACTTCGCAGCTCCAAGTCTGCCGGGATGGGCAACCAAGAACTGGTTACCTACACTCTTTGCCGACAGTTTGAATATCCCCATGTCGCAGGCAGGACCCATTGCTACTATTACCATCGCCGTATCCTCGTTTATAGGGGTTATTGCCGGAGGAATCTTGTCGGATAAATGGGTACAGAAAAATATACGTGGCAGGGTTTACACCGGAGCCATCGGATTAGGCATGACAATCCCTTCACTGCTTCTGCTGGGATATGGAAGTGGATTGATGAGCGTAGTGGGGGCAGCCCTTTGTTTCGGTATCGGATATGGTTTGTTTGATGCAAATAATATGCCTATTCTCTGCCAGTTTGTATCATCCAAAAATCGTGCTACAGCCTATGGGGTGATGAATATGGTGGGGGTATTTGCCGGAGCATTTATAACCGACCTGCTTGGCCGGTGGGCTGATGGAGGCAATCTGGGTGCCGGATTTGCGATGCTGGCCGGTATCGTTTTTATTGCCCTGGCAGCTCAGCTGTTCTTTTTACGACCCAAAACAGACAATATGCTGGAATAGTATAATACGTAACATTTTATAATAGCAACAAAATGATTGTATCCAATTTATCGAATAGTAGCCGGGTGGAGGCACTTCATCCGCTATTCAAAACGCTTTTTGATTACGTAAAGAACAACGACCTTCTGCATGCCGAACTGGGACGTATTGTGATTGATGGCGACAACTTGTTTATCAACAATGTGAATCCAGAATGTGTGCCGGCAGAGAAACAGGTACTAGAGCTGCACCGCGACTACATCGATGTGCATATCCTGCTTGAAGGAGCCGAAACTATTGGCTGGAAGGTAATTGAAGATTTAAAACAGGAGATAAAACCATACGAAAAAGAGGGCGATTGTGCGCTTTATTCAGATAAACCAAGTACATTTGTACATCTTCAACCTGGTGAATTTATGATTGTGTACCCGGAAGATCCGCATGCTCCCCTAATTGGAGAGGGTAAAATCCGGAAGCTCATCGCCAAGGTGAAGCTATGAAATAAACTTGCTGATTATGAATAAAGAAATTGATTTGTCTGTTTCCTGTTACGGTAGCGTAAAAGATCTTTCTTACGATGTGGCTATTCTTCCCTGGGGAGCTACCGAGCCGCATAATTATCATTTGCCTTATCTTACCGACTGTATCTTGTCTCATCGTACTTCTGTGGATGCAGCCGAAAAGGCATTTAGTGAATCGGGAGTACGGTGTATGGTGCTTCCTCCGGTTACGTATGGTTCCCAGAACCCTGGTCAGAGGGATTATCCGTTTTGTCTGCATGCACGTTACGAAACCCAAAGGGCTATTTTGGGTGATGTTGTTGCCGCATTGCATTTACAAGGTATCCGTAAGCTGATAATTGTAAACGGGCATGGAGGAAACAGTTTCAAAAACATGATCCGCGATTTGTCTGTCGATTTCCCCGATTTTCTGATTGCCATCACCAATTGGTATGGTATAGTGCCCCAGGAGGGTTACTTTGAAAATAAGGATGATCATGCCGGAGAATTGGAAACTTCAGTAATGATGTATTATCATCCCGAGCTTGTAAACCTGGAAGAGGCGGGTGAAGGGACTTCTAAGCCTTTTGCTTTGTCTTCGCTGAATGCTCAAATAGCATGGCTGCCTCGTTACTGGAGTAAAGTTTCTGCAGACACCGGTATTGGTGATCCACGTAAATCGACTCCCGAAAAGGGCGAGCGATATGCCAAAGCTGTTATAGAGAAACTGGCTCTTTTATTTACGGAAATAGGATCAAAAGAGGTTTATCTCTGAAAATTTCCGAACAGTTAAAATTGAAAATAGGTGGTAAAGTAATAGAAACGGCTCCCGGAATAATCTCGTAAAGATTGCCGAGAGCCGTTGTTTTATAGTTTCAGACTATATTTTTTACTTAACCTGAATACGTAAAGTTTGCTTGATGTCTTGTGCCGATGTAGCCAGACTAAGGATGAATTCTCCCGGTTCCACAACAAATTTGTTCTCGGCTTCACTCCAGAAGGCAAAACTGCCGACTGGCACTTTCAGGATAACTTCCCTGGTTTCGCCCGGATTGAGGAATACCTTTTCGAATGCCTTCAACTCTTTCGTAGGGCGCATTACCGAGCAAACAGGATCACTTACGTATAGCTGTGCTACTTCAGCCCCTTTACGTATCCCCGTGTTTTTAAGGGTAAAGCTCACCTCAATGGAATCGTTTACAGTATATTCTGTTTTATCCGTATTCATCTGTCCGAATTCGAAAGATGTATAGGATAATCCGTACCCAAATGGATATACTACAGGCAATTTCTTTGTGTCGAACCATCGGTAGCCTACCAGAATATCTTCGTCGTAACGAACTACCAGATCCTGACCCGGAAAGTTGTTATATGCATGGGCGGGGGACTGATCCAACGAAACCGGAACTGAGAAAGGCATTTTGCCGGTCGGAGTTTCCTTTCCTGTCAGAACATCGGTAATGGCATTTCCAGCCTCCATACCGTTAAACCATCCCCAAACTACTGCAGGAGCACAGATGTCGATTGCAGCCATATCAACCGGCGATCCGGCGATAATCACTACGATGGTACGCGGATTAACTTTGCATACCTCCTGGATAAGTTGTACTTGTCCGTAGGGTAGGGCATACCCTTGCTTGTCCGACGATTCTGTATCATAGTCATGGTTCAGTCCGGCATAGATAATAGCAATATCCGATTTCCGAGCAGTCTCAACGGCTTCCTTTAAGACAGCCTTGTCAAGCTCGCCTCCTCCCTTGAAATTTCCGGGATTCTGTCCGTTGTTAGAGCCTTCCACAAAGGTTGATAGCTTTTCGTATCCCTGCGCATAGTTGATCTTTATTCTATCACCCAATTTGTTTTGAATTCCCTGTAACGGTGTAATTTCGTATAATGCTTTGATTTCTGAACTTAATCCTCCGTTGGCATGCAATCGGGTAGCATTATCACCCAGAACTGCGATGGAATTGATTTTATTCACATCCAGCGGAAGCAGGTTGTTCTCATTTTTAAGAAGAACAATGGATTCTACGGCCGACTGATAAGCGGCTTGCTGATGTTCGGGGGTATTCATGCTTGCCTTGTTGAAACGTTTCTTCGGATCCAGGACATTGGTCTGTATCATTACACGCAATACATTGGCCACCTTTTCATCTACAATACTTTCGGGAACAGCACCGCTTTTTACAGCCTCAATCAGAGGATCTGCAAAATACCACTGATTGTAATCGTCCACCATGGTACCCATCTCCAGGTCGAGGCCGGCTAAAGCAGCTTTAACTGTGCTGTGAGCGCCACCCCAGTCGGTCATCGTCACCCCCTTGAATCCCATTTCATCACGGAGCAGCGTGCGGTTGATATAGGTATTTTCAGAACACCAATCTCCTCTGAACTTATTATATGCATTCATGATGGTGTAACTTCCACCTTCTTCAACTGCTGCTTTAAAAGCCGGAAGATAGATCTCCCGGAGTGCACGTTCACTCATAAGCACATCAACCGTGGTACGGTTGGTTTCCTGGTTGTTTGCCAGGTAATGCTTTACACTGGCTGCCACATCCCGCGACTGCAGTCCCTGAATATAAGGAACAGCAAGACGGGCGTTCAGGTATGGATCCTCGCTCATGTATTCAAAGTTCCTTCCTCCAAGCGGACTCCGGATGATATTTACTCCCGGACCCAGAAGCACATCTTTTTTACGGAACCGGGCTTCTTCACCCAGAACCTCTCCGCGACGACGGGCCAATTCGGGATTCCAGGCAGCAGCAAAAGCTGTACCCGTAGGAAAATAGGTTGCCGAGTCGGTCGTCCAGTTTGAATACCCCCAGTCGTGACGATTAATTTCGGCACGTACACCGTGGGGGCCGTCCGAAAGACTCCATTCCGGGATACCTAGACGAGATACTCCCGATACAAAAAACTTGGAATTGCCGTGCAACAAGCCGGTTTTTTCCTTCAATGTCATCTTACTGATGAGTTTCTGAATGCGCTTTTCCATTTGTGGATTTTCTTTTTTTGAAACTTGTCCCTGTAAACCTCCATGCATTACAAGGAAAGTGGCTAAAAGAGCCGTCATTAATTTCTTAATTTTCATTCTTCTACTACGTGTTTTTACTCATGTGATTGATATTCGAAATACAAATGTATAGGATAACCTTAAAAAGGAGCTGTTGAATTGCCAAATTCGAACGCCGATGTCTCTCATTGTTTACAAAACATCCCCTTACTCTCCATTATAGTAGATAAAAACACCTCCTTTTTGTTTATTTTTAACGAGTCTTATCGTACATATTTATAACTTTGCAGGTTAATTGGTTAAAAAGAAATGATGGAAGACGATTTTGATATACGCGAACCTCGCATAAACGATAACGAACGGGAGTATGAAAATGCACTTCGTCCGTTAACGTTTGATAGTTTTAGCGGACAAGATAAAGTGGTTGAAAACCTTAAAGTCTTTGTCATGGCTGCACGCATGCGTAAAGAGGCGCTGGATCATGTGTTGTTACACGGTCCTCCCGGCTTAGGAAAAACAACATTAAGTAATATCCTGGCTAATGAATTGGGTGTAGGATTTAAAGTGACCAGTGGTCCTGTGCTTGATAAACCGGGAGATTTAGCGGGCGTGCTTACTTCCCTCGAAAAAAACGACGTTCTTTTTATTGACGAGATACACCGGCTTAGTCCCGTCGTCGAGGAGTATTTGTACTCGGCCATGGAAGATTACCGCATCGATATTATGATTGACAAAGGACCGAGTGCCCGTTCGATTCAGCTGGATTTGTGCCCATTTACATTGGTTGGTGCCACCACCCGAAGCGGATTGCTTACCAGTCCCCTCCGTGCCCGTTTCGGTATTAATATGCATTTGGAATATTATGATATGGATACGCTGACTAAAATTATTTTGCGTAGTGCGGATATTTTGAATGTTAAATGCGAACTGAATGCAGCCCGCGAAATATCATCCAGAAGTAGAGGCACACCCCGTATTGCCAATGCCCTGCTTCGTCGTGTAAGAGATTTCGCCCAGGTTAAAGGTAATGGAAATATTGACAGCGATATTGCTTGTTATTCCCTGGAAGCATTGAATATAGACCGCTATGGGCTCGATCAGATCGACAACAAATTGCTTACTACCATTATCGATAAGTTTGGTGGCGGACCGGTAGGTATAACAACCATCGCAACAGCACTAGGCGAAGATCCGGGAACTTTGGAGGAGGTGTATGAGCCATTTCTTATCAAGGAGGGTTTTATTAAACGGACACCAAGGGGCAGGGAAGTTACAGAACTTGCCTACCGTCATCTTGGACGTAAACCCGGATCATCGCAGGGATTTCTTTTTGACGAATAACACTAATCTGGTGAAAAAACAATCAGACTGAACGATTTTATAAAATTATGGCAGGAGGAATGAAACGGCTGGCTAAAGACACAGCTGTATATGGATTAAGCAGTATATTAGGCAGGATGCTAAACTGGCTTCTTGTTCCTATGTACAGCAGGGTTCTGGCAGGCACAGGCGAATTTGGTGTTATGACCAATCTTTACGGATGGACAGCCCTTTTACTGGTGCTGCTCACCTATGGAATGGAAACCGGCTTTTTCCGGTTTATCAATAAAAAAGAGATCAAGAATCCGATGCAGGTATACAGTACAACACTTATATCCGTAGGGTTTACATCTGTTTTATTTACAATAGCAGGATTGATCTTTTTACTTCCGATAAGCAATTCCCTTGGGTATGCCGAACATCCCGAATATGTCGCCATGCTTATCCTTATTGTCTCACTGGATGCCTTTACTGCCATTCCGTTTGCCTATTTAAGATATGCAAACCGTCCAATCAAATTCGCCTCTATCCGATTGTTGATTATATTCCTGAACATTGCTTTAAATATCTTTCTTTTAGTGGTCTGTCCCTGGATTTATACGAATCATCCATCGTTGATAAGCTGGTTCTATATTCCTGATTATGGCGTTGGCTATGTATTTATTGCAAATCTGATAGGCTCTGTATTGTGTTTACTTCTGTTGGTAAAAGAATTGAGAGGTTTTACATATTCTTTTGATGCAAGCTTGTTAAAAAAGATGCTTCGCTATTCGTTACCTATCCTTATTCTGGGATTGGCCGGAGTCTTTAATCAGACAGCCGACAAGATATTGTTTCCATTTCTGTTCGACGACAAGGTGTACGCTACAGAACAATTGGGAATTTATGGAGCATGTTTTAAAATAGCAGTTATCATGGTTATGTTCACCCAGGCTTTCCGCTTTGCCTATGAACCATTCATTTTTGCAAAAAACAAAAGTGAAGACAACCGAAAGTCCTATGCGGAGGCAATGAAATATTTTATTATTTTTTCGCTGCTTATTTTCCTTGGAGTTATGTTTTATCTGGATATTTTAAAATATTTCGTTGCTCCGGATTATTACCCCGGATTAAAGGTTGTCCCCATTGTTATGCTGGGAGAACTATTCTTCGGAATCTATTTTAATCTGTCTCTTTGGTATAAATTGAGCGATCAGACTCAATGGGGTGCCTATTTTTCAACATTGGGATGTGTGGTTACGGTCTGCATTATCGTGTTTTTTGCCCCTTTGTATGGCTTTATGGCCTGCGCATGGGCCTCTTTCGCCTGCAATTTGTTAATGATGGTTATCTCGTATCTTGTAGGCCAAAAGAAGTTCCCAATTAAGTATGATTTACGGTCTGCTTTTATTTACTTTGTGGCAGCAGGAATTCTATACGCTGTAGGTATGTTGCCGGCGATCAGCTCTGAAGCTATCAGATTACTGTACCGCACGTTACTGTTAGGAGTGTTTATAGCATTTATTATAAAGCGAGATTTACCCTTGCGTGAACTTCCTTATATTGGTCGTTTTCTAAAATAGAGAGATATGGATAAAAGAGTATTTCGTAGTAAGTTAGCCGATTTTTTTGTTCGGAATTTTGATGTCCGTCAGGATAAGGAAGACGAACTGGAAACAATTGATACTATTAGCAAAGGAATTGAATTCAAAGGAACAAACCTTTGGGTCCTGATTTTTGCTACGTTTATCGCCTCTTTAGGTCTCAATACGAACTCTACGGCTGTAATAATAGGTGCCATGTTGATTTCTCCTCTTATGGGGCCAATCATGGGTTTTGGAGTTGGATTGGGAATATCCGATTTTGATATGATTAAACGATCGTTCCGTAATTTTGCCACAGCAACCATTTTCAGCGTTATCACCTCTTCCATCTATTTTATGATTTCCCCTATCAGTGAGGCGCAAAGTGAATTGCTGGCAAGAACCCAACCCACAGTATACGATGTCCTTATCGCTTTTTTCGGAGGTTTGGCAGGCATCATTGCCAGCTCTACCAAATCCAAAGGAAATGTTATTCCGGGTGTTGCCATTGCTACAGCGTTGATGCCGCCTCTCTGTACTGCCGGATACGGTATAGCCACCGGGAATTTGTATTACTTTTTTGGCGCTTTTTATCTCTTCTTTATCAATACCGTTTTTATCAGTGTGGCAACCTATCTTGTGGTACGCGTACTGAAATATCCCAAGAAAGTTTTTCTTGACAAGGCCAGAGAGAAAACGGTACACCGCTATGTAGGCATAATCGTATTTTTTACATTGGTCCCCAGTCTGTTTTTAAGCTATAATTTAATTCGTACCAGTTACTTTAACGATCGTGTTACAAGGTATATAAACCAGGAGCTGGTCTTTCCTAATACGCAATTGTTGAGCAAATCGGTTACCCTGACCAGAGATACTCAGGAGATAAAAGTTGTGTTTATTGGTCAGCATGTACCTCAGGAGCTGATTGATAACGCCCGACTAAGATTGAAAAACTACGGACTGGACGGAACATCTCTTGTCGTCGAACAAGGGTTTGGAGAGAAGATGGCCGATGTAAATGAATTGAAAAGTCTCCTTTTGCAAGATTTATATAAAAATAGTGAAGAGGTGCTTCGTATACAGTCTTTCACTATAGATTCCCTCAAGAAATCGTTAGACCAATATAAAAGTTATGGCTTATTGACATCGCAGCTTCTGCCTGAAATGCGGGTATTATTTCCAACCGTTCAGGAGGCTTCCTTCTCTCGTTCCTTTGTAATGAAGACTGATAGTCTTAAACAGGATACCGTGATGCTTGTTTATCTTAAAAGCACAAAACAAATCAGTAAAACCGATCAGGATAAGCTAAGGGAATGGTTGGTCGCCAGAATTAAAATGAAGAATATTAAATTACTAATTGAATAACTAAAGAATGACGTTTATGAGAAGATTGTGGCCTTTATTGCTGCTTCTTATTGCAGTAAGCAGTGTACGGGCCGATGAAGGCATGTGGCTGCTAAATGAGTTGAATAAACAAAACCTGGAACGGATGAAAGAACTTGGCTTCAATCTTCCGTACGACAGCTTACACAGTGAAGAACAGGCTAGTTTAAGCCAGGCAGTGGTAATTTTTGGTGGTGGCTGTACCGGTATTGCTGTTTCAGAGGAGGGATTGATTTTTACCAACCATCATTGTGGATTTGGTTCTATCCAAAGCCTTAGTAGTGTTGAACATGATTATTTGAAAGATGGATTTGTATCTCAAACCAAGGAGGCAGAACTCCCGGTTCCGGGACTATCCGTTAAATTCCTGAAGAAAACAATCAATGTCACAGACCGCATTATGGCTGTTATTGATACAATTTCTGATGAGGTAGCACGTATTCAGGCTGCAGATTCAATCAGCAATGTTTTGTGTGATTCTGTGGGTAATAACGCAACACAGTATGCCGAGGTATATCCTTATTATAATAACAATGTTTATTACATGCAGGTATACGATGTGTTTAATGATGTTCGGCTGGTGTTTACTCCTCCCAGCTCTGTAGGCAAATTTGGAGGAGATACGGATAACTGGATGTGGCCGCGTCATACAGGCGACTTCTCTGTTTTCCGGGTATATGCTTCGGAAAGTAATGAACCGGTCGAATATGCGGCTGGAAATAAGCCATACAAGCCTCGTTACGTACCTGAAGTTTCGTTACAAGGTTATCAGGATAAGGATTATGCCATGACCATTGGTTTCCCGGGCAGCACCGATCGTTATCTGTGTTCATGGGGCGTACAGCAGCGTGTTGAAAATAGCAATAAGCCTCGTATTGAAGTTCGCGAAATCAAGCAGGATATCTGGAAAGAGGCTATGCAGGCAAGTGATGCTGTACGAATCAAGTATGCTTCTAAATATCAGGGAAGTTCCAATTATTGGAAAAATTCAATCGGAATGAACCGTGGATTGGCTAACCTGAATGTTTTCGAGCGTAAACAAGAACAGGAAAAGGAATTTGCTGCCTGGGTTGCGCAGTCTTCTCAACGTCAGGAAAAATATGGAGAAGTGCTGAGTCTGCTTGAAAAGGGATATACCGGAAGTAATGAATATCGCCAGATTGCAACCTACTTAAGCGAGGCTTTCGCCGGAGGTGCAGAAATTATTAAGTTAGCCCGGATGGTTCAATCGGTAGATGTACAGAACTCAACACCCGAAGAAATAGACTATATCTTAGAAAATCAGATTAAAGATTTCTTCAAGGATTATGAAGCTTCTTTAGATCAGAAAGTCCTGGGAGCAATGATGGAGGTGGTTAAAAAGCGTGTGCCTGCTCAGTATCTGCCCGATATTTATCCTTCTATCGATAAAAAGTACAAAGGTGACTATGCCCGTTATGCTGCAGATTTATTTAAGAAAACTTCATTTACTTCTATTGATAAGGTAGCTGAAGCTCTTAAAAATCCAGCTAAATATGAAAAGTTAAAACAAGATCCTGCTTACAAATTAAGCCTTTCGGTACTGATTTCTCTTTTTGAGATGCAGCAGTTCCTGGGTGAGACCCAATTCGATATAGCGAAAGGGGAACGCTTGTATTTTGCCGGACTTAAGGAAATGTATCCCGATAAGGCTCTGTCTTCTGATGCTAATTTTACCATGCGTGTAAGCTATGGTTCAGTGGGAGGCTATCAACCTTACGATGCTGCTTGGTATACTTACTATACAACCACCAAAGGTGTTTTTGAAAAAGAAGATCCTAAAAGTGATGAATTCTGGGTGCAACCAGAGATTTTAGACTTGCTTAAACGGAAGGATTTTGGCCAGTACGGCAATGGCAATGGGGATATGAATCTCTGCTTTTTGTCCAATAACGATATTACCGGAGGAAACTCAGGTAGTCCGGTTTTTGATAAAAACGCCCGTCTGATAGGACTTGCATTTGATGGAAACTGGGAAGCTATGAGTGGAGATATTGCTTTCGAACCGGAATTACAGCGAACCATTTCGGTAGATATCCGCTATGTATTGTTTATGATAGATAAGTGGGGTAAGTGTCCTCGACTGATCAACGAACTAAAACTAGTGAAATAGGCTTTATAAAGCTGCCTGTTTAACGTAAAATAGCCACCTGTTCAAATTCTCTGATTGAGAATTAACAGGTGGCTATCTTTATTTTATAGAAAATGTTTTCTTACCGACGGTATCTGCTGTTGCTCGGTTTGCGTGAATTTCTGTCTTCACTATTCCGTCTCCAGGGTTTGTCGCCACTCTCTTCTCTTCTGTTTCCGTAAGAAGAGCGGCTTCCATACTCTTTGCGGTCGCCAAAATCTTTACGATCCCGTCTGCCTTTGTATTCTCCTCCACCGCGGGGACCTCTGTCACCACCTTCTTTCTTTCCCTGTGCAGGTTCTACAGAGATACGTCTGCCTTCAATTTCAAAACCGCACATGCTTTGAATTACACGGTTTGCTTCGGCCGATTCTACCTCAAAGAAGGAGAAGTTGTCGCGTAAATCTATTTTTCCAATTTGCACTTTACCCGGAACACATTTGTTGATTAGTTCGATCAGCTGATTCGGATATAATCCATCTGTTTTTCCGAAATTAAGGAATAATCTTGAATAGCCCTCCTGAGCCAATGATACACGGCGTCCGCCACGATCTCCTTCGCCAAATTCCTTACGTGAGAAGCGGTCGTCTGTTACATCCTGAATCTCCTGTGCATCCTTGTAATAATCGATTAAACGGTTGAATTCGAGTGAAACCATACGCTTGATGATGTCCTCTTTTTCCAACCATTCCAGCTTACGGTAAATGGCAGGCATAAGCGGACTTATCTCCTCTTCATTTACTTTCACTTTTTCAATTTGATCTACCAGGTTAAGCAACTGTTTCTCACAGATCGCCTGACCTGAAGGCATTTCACCCTTGTCAAATTTTTTGTTGATAATCCGTTCGATGTCTCGTATTCTGCCTTTTTCCTTGATATGACAGATTGCAATAGAAATCCCGGTTTTGCCCGCACGACCGGTACGACCGCTACGGTGAGTGTATGATTCTACCTCGTCCGGAAGGCCGTAGTTGATTACGTGAGTAAGATCATCAACATCCAATCCACGAGCAGCCACGTCTGTTGCAACTAATAACTGGATGTTCTTTACACGAAATTTTTGCATTACGTAGTCACGCTGTGCCTGACTTAATTCTCCATGCAATGAATCGGCATTGTATCCGTCCTGAATGAGCTTATCTGCAATTTCCTGTGTTTCTTTACGGGTACGACAGAAGATTATACCATAGATGTTGGGATAATAATCCGCAATACGTTTCAATGCAAGATATTTGTCACGTGCGTGAACAATGTAAGCTACGTGACGTATATTCTTGTTTCCTTCATTCTTATTCCCAATCACAATCTCTTTTGGGTTATGCATGTATTTTTTAGTAATACTTGCAATTCCCTGAGGCATGGTTGCTGAGAATAAAAGCATGTTTCTTGAGGCCGGAACCTCAGCCAGAATGGCATTGATGCTGTCAGTAAAGCCCATATTGAGCATTTCGTCCGCCTCATCCATGATGACAGAACGGACAGTTCCCAAATCAACCGTTTTACGGTTCATAAGGTCTAATAAACGGCCTGGAGTGGCTACTATGATGTGTACCCCGCGCTTTAAAGCCTTGATCTGACTTTCAATGCTTGATCCTCCGTAAACGGGAAGAACCTTTAAATTGTCAATGTATTTTGAATAGTCATTCAGGTCGCCTGCAATCTGCAGACAAAGCTCACGCGTCGGACATAGAATGAGAGCTTGTGGTTGATATTCGGATACATTAATTTTCTGTAGAATAGGAAGGCCAAATGCTGCCGTTTTACCTGTTCCTGTTTGTGCCAATGCAATTACGTCGTTGTCTTCTCCCAGTAAGAAAGGAATCACTTCCTCCTGTACGGGCATGGGCGATTCGTAGCCCATCTCTTGAATTGCCTTTAAAATCGGTGCGGCAACTCCTAATTCTTCGAATGTTTTCAAAATGTGATAAGTGATTATATATATAATTAATCTGAGCCTGCAAAGGTACGTAAATTATTCGAATTCACGCTAGTATAACATTATTTCTTTGAGCTTTTCTCGTTTCTTTTCATCCATTCCTATTTCCTTTTCAAGGTATTTATCCATCGAACCATAATCTTTTCTGATTTTCTTCAGAGCCAAATCCATGTAGGCTTCATCGGCATTGAGCAATGCCGTAAATGTTTCCTGTGCGTCCGAATTCAGACCGTTGGCCATTTTAGCAATTTTGGTTATATCCATACAGTCGTTACTCGATGTATAGTCTTTTAGTATGGTGCTTTCGGAAGCTCCCAGCGAAGCCAGGATCAATGCCGAAACATAGCCCGATCTGTCTTTGCCAAGTGAGCAGGTAATAAGCACCGGATAATTTTCTTTATTTAGTAATTGCTCCATAACCGAAGCATATTGGCTACTGTTCCCTTCAACAAATTGTAAATACATATCCTGAAGAAAAAGAATGGCATCGCCTTTCCGCATTCTGCCTTCCATTATGAGTCTGCTTATATGATCTTCATCAACTGTAGGAATTGGTATATTAACGACCTTTATTTTCTTGTAGAGTACGGGTGATTTTTGAATTTCATCCGTACCTCTCAGATCGATGATGGTTTTAATTCCCAGGTTGTTAAGCCGGATAGAATCCCATTCGCTTAATCTTGAAAGCTTGCCGCTTCGATATATTTTTCCCCATCGGGTAGTGAGATTCCGGTTGTTGGTATAGCCTCCAAGGTCCCGAAGGTTTTGTATGCTGTCCATAACGACACCCCTTGAGCCTACAATCTGATATACTTTATCGTTGAATGAAAGCATAAAGTATTTTCTTGTCATATTGTCGTTGGTAATGTAGGTTGTTACCCCATCGTTGATGTTTACATTTCCAACAGGAGTGTTTATATTGAAATTATCTGGGTTGTCTGATACAAAAAGTTTTACATTCCCTTGCATCGGAGGATTGCTTTCCCATTTGATAACGTAATTACCGATATCATCACGTAAGCAAAGCGCCCGTATTTCGGGTGCATTTGAGGAGCAGGCTGTAAAAGCAGCTGTGCAGATAAATATGGATAAAATTTTTACTAACATCTTTTCCCTAGCTATAAGGCAAAGATAACAAAAAATCAAGCTCATAGTGCTGGGGTTAAAGATATTTAAGACTGTTGGGTATAGCTATGCGCAAATTCCCTCGAAATGTAATTGTTATAACTTTGGCATACCTCGGTCGACAGGTCTATTCCGCAGCCGATTATTTTACTCCAGGTCTCTTTGTCGAGTGTTTTTAAATCCTGATGTCGTACGTCATATTTAAGTAAGCCATAGATGATTCCAGCATTGAAATTATCCCCGGCACCGATTGTGCTTACCGGCACCACTGGTTTCGAGTCAAAATGATGGCTGAAACGGTCCGTAAACAGATTGACTCCCTGAGGACCATGTGTGGTTATAAAATCATGGCAGTAGAACTTTATATGTTCTTCATAGATATGTGCTGATTCTGTTTTGCTGAACAGGTTGTGAAAGTCTTCGTCAGATCCACGAACAATATCGGCATACTCAAGATTGTCCAGAACGGTTGGTATAAGCCTGATGGCTTCGTGTGCATGTGCTTTGCGAAAGTTAGGATCATAATAGATAATCGCTTTTCTTTCTTTGGCATATTGCAGAAATTCGACCATACGTTCTCTTAGTACCGGATTGAGCGCATAGTAAGATCCGAAAACAAAAATATCATCTTCGTTGATGCGGGGTAGCGGCACGTCCAGACGTTGCTTAGGATAATCTTTGTAAAAGATATAGTTCGCATTGTTGTCATTATCAAGAAAGGCCAGGGAAACCGGACTTTTACCATCGGGAAACCGGTCTACATAATCGGTGGAAATCTTGTTTTCTTTCAGAAAATCAGCAATAATGTCTCCTACATGATCATTCCCAATTTCGCTGATGAATGAAACAGGTATATCCAGACGGCTAAGAGAGATCAACCCATTAAATACAGAACCACCGGGAACGGCTTTGTAGGGTTGATTTTCTTTGAAAATAATATCGAGGATGGTTTCTCCGATTCCAATTACCTTTCTCATAGTGTTACTATATGGATCTGAATACTATTCTTTCAGACTCTGCTCGCGGGATTTAGATCCCAGATACCCTCCATGGTGACGCTTGGCATAGTCCTTGTTGCTGAAATTGATTCTTTTCATTGTATTCACAACCAGAATATCGCCTATAACCGTCATCACCGTAGTTGAAGTTGTGGGTGTAAGTCCCAGAGGACAAACTTCCTTAGGTGCCCCTGTTGGCAGGCAGATGGTGGCTTCTTTCCCAAGAGGGCTGTCCGGATCGCTTGTGATAACAATAAATTTCATGTCCGGAGCCAGACCAAGGGTAAGTCTTGTAAGTTCAATCAATTCTCTTGTCTTCCCCGAATTGGATATAAGCAACATAATGTCATTGTCGCGAACAATTCCCAAATCGCCGTGCTGAGCCTCACTTGGATGCAAAAAGAAAGCTGGTGTGCCTGTTGAACTGAAAGTTGTTGCCAAATTGGAGGCGATTTGTCCGGCTTTACCCATTCCGCTGGTTATCAGCTTTCCATTACGGTTATGCACATACTCCACAATCAGTGTTACAGCTTCATTATATTCGGCTACCACCGGGATGTTAAGCACTGCTTCTGCTTCCTGTCTCAGGATAGACGAAATATCTTCAATTACCATAGTTACTTTCTTATTTTTTACAATATTACCAAAATCAATCGATTTGCAAAAGTATTTATTTTAATTTTGCCTGCTATTATAAAGTGAAGAAAAAATATGAATTACTTGTCTCATGTCCTTTCCAATGGTCTCCGGATCGTCCATCTTCCCGTAGAATCTCCTGTTTCGTATTGTGGCCTTGCCATCAATGCCGGTACAAGGGATGAAAGTGCCGACGAGTTTGGAATGGCCCATTTTGTTGAACATATGCTTTTTAAAGGTACGCTTAAGCGTAAATCCTGGCATATTTTAAACCGGATGGAGAATGTGGGAGGAGAGCTGAATGCTTACACAACGAAGGAGGAGACCTTTGTGTATTCTGTTTTTATGGAAGAGCATTACGGCAGGGCGTTCGAACTTATAACCGATCTTATCCAGCATTCACAATTTCCTAAACAAGAAATAGAGAAGGAGGTAGATGTAATTTTGGATGAAATTAATTCATATAAGGATAATCCGTCTGAATTGATTTTTGATGAGTTTGAGAATCTTTTGTTCGAGAACCATGCCTTGGGGCATAACATACTTGGAGACGAAGCATCTCTGACTCGTTTTACCTCTGAAACCGGACGTTCCTTTGTGGAACGCTTTTATACGGCAGATTCAATGGTGTTTTTCTCAATGGGCAGGACAAAGTTTTCACGTATCGTTAAAATGGCCGAAGAGGAGCTGGGTAAACTTACTCATCTTTCTTCCGAGAAAAAAAGAATTGCTCCTCAATCGTATCTGCCGGTAAGCAGGCAAATTCATAAAGATACCTATCAGGCACATGTATTAATGGGGGGGAGATCGTACAGTATGTACGACGACCGCCGTACAATCTTGTTTCTGCTAAACAATCTGTTGGGCGGACCGGGAATGAACAGCCGTCTTAATGTGGTGCTGAGGGAAAAGCATGGGTTGGTTTACAATGTTGAATCGAATGTGACCACTTACACCGACACTGGCCTGTATAACATCTATTTTGGGACCGACCCCAAAAATATGGAGAAGAGTATCCGGCTGGTAAACCAGGAAATTCAGCGTTTACGCAATAACAAACTGACTACATCCCAACTTGCTTCGGCTAAGAAGCAGCTGGTGGGACAATTAGGCGTTTCCAGTGATAATAAGGAGGGCACCTTCCTGGGACTTGGGAAAAGTTTTCTTCATTACAACCGATACGACACCTTGCCTGAAGTATTCCAACGGATTGATAAGATTACTGCAGAACAGATGCTGGCAGTAGCCAATGAGGTATTTGATCCGGCCCAGTCGTTCAGCCTTATATATGCTCCCAAAAGTTAAATGTTGGAATAATTGGCATTTAATCGAACGAAAGATAGGGGGTAAGTCTGGACTTGTCGGCTTCTGTAAATTCTTCCAACAACAGTAAATTATCCCAGCCGGATAGCTTCCCGATTTTCTTTCGTAAGCGGACTAATACTTTTGCTTGCCGGTAATCAATATAGGGATGCTTGCGTATCGAGTCTTCCGGGAGTTGATTCACCAACAGTTGTTTAAGTGTATTTTCGTTAACAGTAAACCACTCTTTCAGGGTGTCAAACTTTTCTTCGTCAATACCATATACTTCTTTAAGCTGTTCTACGGAGTAAAATCCTCCCAGTAAATTACGAAACTTTACTATACGCGTTGCGTAGGTACTGCCTATGCCTGGAATGCATTTAAGCTCACTTGTGTCTGCCTTGTTTAAATCGACAACTGTGCCCAAGGGATATTTCTGCTGCTTATTTTCATATTTTCCCGGTTTGTCAGCCACATAAGATTTATACTGTTTCGGATAACGGACCTGCGGGGTTGAATTTGGGGAATCTGCCGCTTTCTTTGGATCAGTTAGGTCTGGTTTTTCCTGCTGCTTGCTTGTTTCATAGCTCATCGGCTGCTTCGAATAGGGCGGCTCTTCGATTTCGGTCTGGGGGCTGTCTGTAAAGATCAGCAACCCCAGTGATACGGAGAGCAACCCCACTAAAATAAGCAAGGCTCTCCTTTCTCCTTTAGAAAAATACAAATAGTCTTTCCACATATAAAGTAAATAGATAGGTTTTGATTATTGAATAAAAGGATCCACTATCCCATCAGCCATTGAATGATTCCGAGTTCATTCAGGAAAATCATTCCGATGGCAATCGGGGCAATGTATTTCATAAAAAATGCATACGTATTGAAGAAATAAAAAGGAACTGTGCCTTTGTTGGTTAATTCTTCCTTCAAAATTTTCCTGTCCACCCTATTTCCTAGATAGATACAAATAAGCATCCCTCCAAAAGGTAGCATTATTTTCGCAGTTAAATAATCCAGTAAATCGAAAAAGGTAAGTCCGAATAAAGTATATTCTTTCCAGATGCCGATCGACAATGAGCTAAGAATCCCTAACACCATTACGCCTCCGGACACAAACCATGCAGCCTTTGTCCGCGTTATCTGGTACTCTTCGTGAACATAGGCAGTGGCCACTTCATGAAGTGATATCGTTGAGGTTAGGGCTGCCAAGGCAAGAAGTAAGAAGAAAACAAGCGACCAGATTGCTCCCATGGGAAGCTGCTGGAATACATTTGGCAAGGTGATGAAAACAAGTTCTGGACCGGCAGTCGGGGCAATCCCAAAGCTAAATACGGCGGGAAAAATCATAACACCAGCCATTACAGCCACCAGAGTGTCCAGAATGGTTACCTGTAAAGCCGTAATCTGCATTTTTGTATCTTTCGAAAAATAGGATGAATAGGTGATGAGACACCCCATTCCGATGCTTAGAGAGAAGAATGCCTGCCCCATTGCACTTAATACCACAGCCGAAGTTATCTTGCTGAAATCGGGCTTAAACAGGAAATAAAGACCTTCAGAAGCATTAGGTAACGTTACCGAACGGATGCATAAAGCTAGTAATATAAAGAAAAGCATTGGCATCATTACTTTGGATGTCCGTTCAATACCCTCCTTAACTCCGGACACAACAATGAAATGTGTGAGTCCGATAAAAGCAACGGTCCAAAAGATTGGTCGGAAAATTCCGGTACTGAACAGCTTGAAGTCCTGAGCAAATGCTTCCGGAGCCTTATCACTTAATGATCCTGTAACAGCCTGCAGCATATATTCTAAAGTCCATCCAGCCACGACCGAATAAAAACCAAGAATCAGAAACGAAGCCAGCACACCGTTGTATCCGATTAACGACCATTTGGTACCGGGAGCCAGCACCTTAAATGCCCCGGCTGCATTTTTTCTTGTGTATCGGCCAATAAAGAACTCAGAAAGCATAACCGGTAATCCGAGTAAAATGATACAAAGAATATAGACAGCAAGAAATGCGGCACCTCCGTTTTGTCCCAGCATGTAAGGGAAACGCCATATATTTCCTAAACCTACGGCACAACCAACGGTCGCCATTAAAACGCCTAATTTACTTCCAAAAGTAGCTCTGTTTTGTTGGGTCATATCAATTATAGGTCTTATTAATGTTGAATTACTCCGTCAATCAGATGAATCACCCGATCCGTATTGGCTGCCAGCTGCTCATCGTGGGTAACGATTACAAATGTTTGATTAAATTCCTTTCTCAGTTCGAAAAACAGCTGATGCAGTTCCTCCTTGTTGTGCGAATCCAGGCTTCCCGAAGGTTCATCAGCCAGGATCACTGACGGATGATTGATTAATGCCCTTGCTACGGCAACCCGTTGCTTTTCGCCTCCGGAGAGTTCGGCCGGCTTATGTGTCATCCGATCCGAAAGCTTAAGAAAATCGAGCATCTCTTTGGCCTTTTTCTCTGCATCACCGGCTTTTACCTTTCCAATAAGTGCCGGGATCATTACATTTTCGAGTGCAGTAAACTCGGGTAGCAACTGGTGAAACTGAAAAACAAAACCAATGTTCCGGTTTCGGAAAGCAGCCAACTCCTTTTCTTTCAGTTTGCTGGTCTCTACGCCATTAATGGTAAGTTTCCCCGAGTCGGGAGAATCCAATGTCCCGATAATCTGCAGTAAGGTAGTCTTCCCCGCACCGCTTGGACCTACAATGGAAACGATTTCCCCTGGTTTTATAGAAAGATCGATCCCCTTTAGAACTGTAAGGGGACCGAAGCTCTTAAATATCTGCTCTGTTTGTATCATAGTGTATATAAGCTACCCAATTGAAGCCTCTTATTCCTTTTTAGATTACAAAAGTAAGCATAAATCCAAATAAATCTGTTACATGGATGCTATTATATTCTGTACATTATCATTTGTATATTATGCTTAATACTTTGCAGTTACAGTATCTCTTTTCGTAATACTTTGCCCGCAGTGTCCAGTACTTCAAGCGAAAGCTCACTCCCTTTTTTGCGGAGAATCATAACAGTTCCGGTGGAAGCATTATTACCTCCGCCTACCACTACCGGGAAATTATTGTCGGCCGCACCTTTGGGATACCATGCAAAACGATGCATATGCGCATTGATGGCCACGTTGAATGGAGCTTTGGTCAATGCTTTTCCCCATAATTCAAGACATGGGTTAAAGCGCTCTTCTTTCATTCCATAAATCGGAATATGATGAATCAAGACCCTTTTAGCAGCACTTCGGAATGCCTTACCCGCCAATTCGGTCTGTAGAAACGCCGCCTGGTCTTTTCTAAGTTCGTCAAAATTGTTCAGATTGTAATAAACCGATGTTGAATCTGGCTTATCTTCCCCGCAATCCAGCATTACGAAACGGGTATCCCCCCAGTTGAATGCCCCATAAGTACGGTCACCCACATAGTCAAACAGGTTACGCAGCTGAATGGAGTATGCATTCCGGATTTCGTGATTGCCGCGGAGGAAAAAAACCGGCAACCTGTCGGCTTTAACCTTTCTGTTTATATAGGAGATAAAATCTACAGCCTGTGCTTCATTCTTCGGATCGTCAATGCAGTCGCCGTTAAAGAATACAAAGTCGTAATCAATATCCTTCACCACATTACTCAACTTATCCATTAGATCTTTGTTTTTATGAAGGTCATTAAAGATAAGTGCCGTAAAATCACTTTCTGTATTTCGGGGAAGAGTGAACGATTGAATTTCGGAGTAAGCAGTTTCTCCAAATTCCTTTTTGTAAGCCTCGTATAAAGTAATTTCACGCGAGCAGACACGGTAATAATAGGTAATTCCCGGTTTCAAGTTATTTAGACGAATCTTGTGATGCTTATTATTTGCAATCACCTGTCCGTCAACAACAGTCTGCTGCGTCAACCCCAGCTTGGCGTCTGTTCCGTATTCCACCCAGCTGTGCGTAGGAACATTGGTCATCCACGATACAGTAATTCCATTACCTACCGGATTTTGCAGGAAAGGAGTTGTTCTCAAAATATCCGATGCTTTCGCAGGAAAACGGATGTCAACAAAAAGCGGAAGATGGTCCGAAGCCACAGGCTCTGCAATTACCTGTCTATTCAGCACGGTACATCTCTTGCCATTATTAAGCTGATATATAAAGTCGATACATTCTTTGGGTTTATCCGATGGAAAGGTGAACTGTTTTGGATTATTCAACGTTGTGAAGTTTTTTCGCATGGCAGCCTGAACCTGCGAGTCGTATTCGGAATTCATGTCTCCAGCCAGAAAGACAGGCTTACGTATTCCTTCCAGAGCCGTAACAAGTAATTCTACCGAGGCCTGCTGATCCTCTTCCGTAAGAGAAAAATGGGTGCAACAAACCACATAATCGGCGAACTCAACCAACAGCAACGAGCGTTTTTCCTCTCTGCCGGGAAGGGGTACGCGTTTATAGCTTACAGGCTTCTCTTTAGAAAGCATGCCGATGCCATATTTTCCTCCCTGATAGTCTATTGATCCAGCATAAGTTGCATGCATCAAGGTACGTTGTGCCAATTCACCCAGACTATAAACACCATTATTACGCTGAGTAACACTGTCAAGTTCCTGCACGGCGACTACGTCCGGTGCTATACGGTTAATAACATCCGCTACCCGTTGGTAGTCGGTAATGTTGTCCATTCCTTTCCCATTTCGAACATTGTACGATAAGATCCGGATGGAATTTTCTTCTTTAGGAAGTACGGACTGTGCCACGGATGTAAAACAAAAAGAAAGGAGCAGTAAAAGAGAAAGCAAACACGTTTTCATAATTTTAAAACTAAGATTAATACAGTATGTAAATTACTGCAAATATATGATAATCTTGTTAATATAAGAGTTGTATTCAATTTGTAATATATATTTCGTATGTAACATCATTGTAATATGGTTGTAACACATGTTAAAATGCCTGTATCTATCTTTGCCGCAGTTTAAAAAATATTTCATGGAAACATTCTATTTACTACTTGTTATCTTTCTTTTCATTTTGGCAATTTTTGATCTTTCAGTAGGCGTTAGTAACGATGCTGTGAACTTTCTTAATTCGGCTCTCGGATCAAAAGCTGCATCTTTCAAAACAATTATGATTATTGCTGCTGTAGGTATTTTTGCAGGAGCAACTCTTTCCAATGGAATGATGGAGGTTGCGAGGCACGGTATTTACCAACCTCAATATTTCTATTTCTCCGAAATCATGTGTATTCTGGTGGCGGTAATGCTTACAGATGTGGTGTTGCTGGACATTTTCAATTCGCTGGGAATGCCAACCTCAACTACCGTTTCACTGGTTTTCGAATTATTGGGAGGAACAGTGGCATTGGCACTAATTAAAATCATCAATACGGAAGGTGCTTTACAGTTCGGCGACTTGCTCAATACAGACAAAGCTCTGACAGTTATCCTGGCTATCTTTGTTTCCGTAGCTATTGCCTTTTTCTTTGGAACTTTGGTGCAATATCTTTCCCGTATGTTGTTTACCTTCAATTATAAACCAAGAATGAAATATTTCGTGGCAGTTTTTGGCGGTATTGCTACCACATCTATCATCTATTTCATGCTTATCAAGGGATTGAAGGATACTACTTTTATGAGTGGCGAAGTGTTGGCATGGGTAGATCAAAATACAAGTAAAATAGTATGGGGATGCTTTATCTCCTCAACGTTTATCATGCAAATCTTACACTGGTGTAAGGTTAATGTGTTTAAAATAGTAGTCCTTTTGGGTACCTTTGCTTTGGCTTTGGCTTTTGCGGGTAACGACCTTGTGAATTTTATCGGGGTGCCATTGGCCGGCTACGCAGCATATCTTGACTATATTTCCTATGGAGGAACCGTTTCTCCCGATGGATTGCTTATGACCTCGCTGCTCGGTCCGGCAAAAACTCCATGGTATTTCCTGATCGCTTCGGGATTGGTAATGGTTATTGCACTGTTTACCTCCAAAAAAGCACATAATGTGGTTAAAACATCGTTGGACCTGTCTCGTCAGAGTGATGGAGATGAAGCTTTTGGTACCTCCCCGGTGGCCAGAGTATTGGTCCGCACCTGTAGTAATATGTCTTCTTCCATACTCAGCGTAGTTCCTGAATCTGTAAAACAGTGGACCGACAAACGTTTTAATCAAGACGAGATAATCCTTGAAAAGGGAGCTTCGTTCGATTTAATCAGAGCTTCTGTCAATTTGGTTTTAGCCGGACTTCTTATTGCCTTGGGAACTTCTCTTAAATTACCTTTGTCTACCACCTACGTAACTTTTATGGTTGCAATGGGTAGTTCGCTTGCCGACCGTGCTTGGGGACGCGAAAGTGCTGTATATCGCATCACCGGAGTGCTTTCAGTTATCGGAGGTTGGTTTATTACCGCCGGTGCAGCATTCCTAATCTGCTTTATTGTGGCAACTATCATCTATTTTGGAGGTACAGCTGCGATACTTGCAATGGTAGGTCTGGCTATCTTCTCTTTAGTTAGAAGCAACATAACCTTCAATAAGAAAGCAAAGAAGGAAACAGTAAGTCCTACTGTAAAGAAACTGATGGTTACGGAAGACAGTGACGTTGCTTTGGATCTGTTCCGCGAACATACACGCAATGAACTTGAATCGGTACTTGCCTTTGCCGGCGAAAAGTTTGATAAATCGGTTCACGGTTTTATGAATGAAAACCTGCGCGACCTACGTAAGGTACTGGCTGCTATTGAAGAACAGAAGTTCCACCTCCGTCAGGTAAAGCGAATCGGTACGCTGGGCGTTACACAATTGGATAGAGCCATTGCGGTAGAGAAAGGACTCTATTATTACCAGGGTAACGATTTTGCCAGCGAGATTGTGTTTAGTCTACGTCGTATGACCGAGCCTTGCAAGGATCACATCGACAATAACTTCAAGCCATTAAGCGATGCACAGAAAGATGAATTCGGCAAAATGGCCGATGAGGTGATTACATTCATCTCCCGTTGTATGCTTGAAATCAAACGAAACGACTATACGGCATTTGATCAGCTTGTAGAAAAAGCTGTATCCATTTCAAATGCACTCACTCAGCTTAAAAAGAATGAGCTGAAACGTATCCAGGGACAGTCGGGCAGTACCAAGGTGAGTATGGTATACCTCAATATGATTCAGGAAACTCAAAACGTAGTATCCTTCACCTCAAACCTGATTAAGGTGAGCCGGAAGTTCCAGATGGAATAATTCTCCCGGCTTTACATTATAGAATTATTCGGAAACGAAGGAATCTCTCAAAATGAGAATTCCTTCGTTTCCTGTATTAAAGAGGAGGTCTATTATGCTGAGGTTGGGCAGGAAGCCATGCTTATCCTGGAAAACCTGGTAATAGGGTTTTAACAGAAAGGAAGGATCGGCTATATCCTGCTTCGGACTTATCCATCTGAAGTCGTTTTCCACATCCGCTTCAAAAGATGTGGTATATTGTATCTGAGGCTGGATATCCAGCAGTTGACAGATCAGCATCCGAAGTTCTTCATTAAAGTCGAACAAAAACTCATATTTCTTTTCATAAAACGGCGCAAAATCGTCTTCGTAATACTCAAAGAAAGGGGTCGAATTATAGGCTGAGACAATGGCGTTCCAATGCAGGTGACGCCAATTTCCATGATCGGAAATACGGATGTCTTTAGTCAGACATTTAAGCGTATCCGGCTTTACAATGGGGACGGAGAGGGGAAGCGGACCGTTTGCTCCGGCTATGATACACCGGTTCCGGTAGCTTTGCTTCAGGTAATTCTCGGATGTTTCTATTCGTACCTCCGGAAAATGGAACATTTTACTGTATTGTTGTACCGGACCCAGATAGGCCGTCGAAATATAGGCTGGCTTCATTAATCAATTGTTTTAAACATGCGTTCGGGGTCGTTGCTTTTCCAGCAGAACCAAACGTTACCAAGGATAAGATTGTCTGGTATAAAACCCAGATGACGCGAATCCACGGCATACTTTGCATGATCGGAAAGCACCCAGTAATAATCGTGTTTGAAGTAGAAGAAGTTGGTTTCCCTTCCATCCAGGAAGAGTTTATTATCCCGGAATACGGCTTTGCCATTGGTTTCATGAAGCAAAATTTCACGGCATGCCTTGAGAGAGGTTTCATTAATCCGGTATGCTATTCCTTTCTTAGGTACGATGATGCTGTATTCTTCGGCAGGTTCCTGAACAAAATGCTTGTTGGCACCATCGGGCAGCTCCTCCCTCAGTTTATACTCTTCGAGGGCTGTAATTGTGAATGTAAAACCGAAAGTCTCACTTTTCCATTCCCGTAAAGGGATTGCCAGCTTATTGGCCAGACTTCTGATAATACCCTCCAGCTCCTTGCTCACAAAATAGGTAGCCATGGTGGTAGGTGCTTTGGGCAGCTGCTTTCCATTTATCAGAAAGAGATTCTCTTCAACCGTTACCGTATCGCCCGGCATACCGATAAGGCGGCTTACAAATAACGGAGCGGCAACCGAATCCCGACGGAGGGGACTTTTAAAAAGAATAACCCGGTTTCTGCCGGGATTGGCTTCTGTAGGGAGTTTGTTTACCAATACATAATCACCCGAAAGAATGGCCTGCTCCATGGCATTGGTCGAAATACGCAGAGACTCGATACAGTACCGGCGTATCCCTAAAACAACAGCGAGGAGAAGCAAAGCTCCTCCTCCTATTTTTGCAATCGTTATTCCAATCCGTTTACCGTTCATATAAATTAATCTGCGTGAACCATACGGAACATCCGGTTCCAGCGGATGCCGCCATCAAACAAACTCCTGTCCTTGTCAAGCGAAAGCCAGATCAGAATAGGTTTTCCAACAATATGATCCTCCGGAACGAAACCCCACGAGCGGGAGTCGGCCGAATTGTGGCGGTTATCGCCCATCATAAAGTAATAGTCGTATTTAAACGTATAGGTTGTGGCCGGTTTACCGTTAATCAGAACCTGATTTCCGTTTACTTCCAGCGTATTGTTCTCGTAATTCTTGATGCAACGGCTGTAAATAGCCAGGTTGCGTTCATTAAGTTCGATGGTAGCTCCTTTATTCGGAATCCAGATCGGCCCGTAGTTGTCGCGTGTCCATCCCGTCTTATAGTTCGATGGATAATACATCGGTCCGCCCAGGGCATCCGGCTCCACCACAACCTTCTCAACAAATCCCAGCTTTTTAGCAATGGCAAGGGCCTTCTTGGTTAATGGCATGCGATAAACCGGGTTGTATTGTCCGTTTTCTTTCGGTGCAAAACCCAGGAAGGGAAGCAATCCTTGCGAAGATCCACTGTCACTTACCAACATACGGTCGGCTTTGCTCACCTCCATCAACCGGAATTGCTCCTCGGTAATAGGAGTACCGTTGGTCTGCACATAATAATTGAGCTGCATATCTTCGGGCTCTACCGCCTTTTTTCCGTCAATGTAAACCACATTGTTCCGTACTTCCAGGCTGTCGCCCGGCATACCGATACAACGTTTTACATAGTTTTCTCTTTTGTCGACCGGACGATAAATCACTTCCCCAAAAAATTCCTTATCCAACATAATCCGTTCGCGGCCGTACATTTCCAGCAACGAGTAGTAATCGGGGTTCTGTTGTTTGATAGCCACTGTATCACCTGCAGGGAAATTGAATACAACGATGTCGTTCCGCTTTACCACTCCGGTACCTTTCACCCGTTTGTAACCCCATTCGGGCCAGTCCAGGTACGACTTGCAGTTCAGTATCGGGAAGGTATTCTGCACCAGAGGGAAGGAGAGGGGGGTATTAGGTACACGAGGTCCGTAGCTCAGTTTGCTTACAAACAGGTAATCACCCACTAATAAAGACTTCTCCAGCGAAGAGGTGGGAATCTGGTAGTTCTGGAAAACAAACAGGTTAATGAAGTATACCGCAATGAGGGCAAACAAGATGTCGTCCACCCATTCCACTACCGAACGCAGTGTCTTGTTTTCGGTTTTTTTCCAGGCACCCCAGGGAATGTATTTGGTCAGAAAAATATCTGCCAGCACCACAAGTCCCACTAAAAGCCAGAGGTTTTCCATCCAGATGGCAAATAAAATGTACAAGGCAGCCCATATGCCGAACTTGATCCATTGTTTTTTTGCAAATGTTTTCATTTGATATGTTTCAGATTAAAATTTAAAGAGATCCTTCATTCCCAGAAAACCCTTTTTTCCTGCGGTGAATTCGGCTGCAACCACTGCACCAAGGGCAAAACCCGCACGGCTTTTGGCATCATGCTTGATACTTATGTAATCTGCTTCAGAGTCGTAAATAATTTCGTGAATACCCGGAACCTCACCTTCGCGAATGGCATGGATGGCCAGGTCGGTCGGCTTTTCTTCCGTTTCCAGTACCCAACGTTCTTTGCGGTCCACCTGCTCCAGGATACCTTCCGCCAACGTGATGGCTGTACCGCTTGGGGCGTCCAGTTTGTGGATATGATGTGTTTCCGTCATTCGTACGTTGTACGAGGGAAAGTTATTCATTATTCTGGCCAGGTAACTGTTTACAGCAAAAAAGATGTTTACGCCTATGCTGTAGTTGGATGCGTAAAAGAAGGTTTTTCCCTCTTTCTCGCATTTTTCTTTTACCTCGTCCATCCGGTCCAACCACCCGGTTGTACCCGAAACCACCGGAACGTTGGCTTCAAAACATTTCATATAATTGCTCAAAGCTGTAGACGGAACAGTGAACTCTATAGCCACATCGGCACTTTTGAATGCAGCTGAGTTGAAGTCTTCCGGATTAGAGACATCGATAACCGAAACAATCTCGTGTCCTCTTTCCAATGCAATCTTTTCGATGGTTTTTCCCATCTTTCCGTAACCGATAAGCGCTATCTTCATGACTTATATATTGTAAAATAATACGTTGGTTGAATAAGTTAACCTTTTGACTGCAAATATAAAGAAAATCAATTAGATTTGTGTTGTTAATCTTAACCTTTGAGAAAATGGAACAATTATTACATTATGTATGGATTTTTAAACTTTATCAGCCCCACTTAACCACTACCACCGGAGAACAGGTGACCGTAATAGACGCCGGTATCCGGAACAGCAACGCAGGTCCCGACTTCTTTAATGCCAAAATCAGGATAGGAGCTACCCTTTGGGCGGGAAGCATCGAAATACATACCCGGTCGTCCGACTGGAAAACCCATAAGCATCATACCGATAAAGCCTACGATTCTGTTATCCTGCACGTGGTAACCGATGCCGATACCGAGGTTTATCGTACCAATGGGGTCGTTATTCCTCAGTTGGAGATAACCTACCCGGATAATATTGAAGCAAGACTCGAATACCTCCTTCGAAGAGACATCGCCATCCCTTGTCTTGCCCGCTTGCCGGAAATAGAACCCCTGCACATCACTTCGTGGATGGAAGCCTTGCTGAGTGAGCGGCTGGAACGGAAAATGCAGGATATTCTTAAGCTGCTGGAGTTTTATAAACAGGATTGGAACGAGGTTTTTTACATTCTGCTCTCTCGCAATTTCGGGTTTGGGGTAAACAGCGATGCCTTCGAACGCCTGGCCCGTAGCCTGCCGTTCCGGATCATTCGTAAACAGCGCATCAGCATTACACAGGTTGAGTCACTGTTGTTCGGACAAGCCGGTATGCTGGAAGAGACCGATATCGATTGCTACCATTACAAACTGCTTCGACGCGAATATCAGTTTCTGAGGCACAAATACCAACTCACCCCACTGGACGAAAGCTTGTTTAAGAACCTGCGTATCCGTCCCAATTACTTCCCCCATCTTAAGCTGGCCCAACTTGCAGCCATTTGGATGCAGCACGATACCCTGTTTTCGGTGATGCTGGAGGCCGGTACTCCCCGCGAATTGAAAAACTGCTTCCGTGTACTGCCGTCCGATTACTGGGAAACCCACTATCATTTCCGGCATGTATCGCCTAAACAGGAGAAACCGTTGGGCGAGAATGCCCTTAACATCGTACTCATCAATACGGTAGTGCCTCTGTTCTTCGCCTACGGAGTGGTGAACAACCGCCCCGAATACAACGAAAGGGCACTTCGGCTGCTGGAAAGCATTCCGGCGGAGCGAAACCATATTGTATCCGCCTTTGCAACAGCGGGCATACGGGTAAATAACGCCTGCGACAGTCAGGCACTCATCCAGCTAAAGCGGTGCTATTGTGAAGCAAAAAAGTGTATGTATTGCCGCATCGGATTCCGGTTGTTAAAGCAATTATAGGCTATTCGCCGCTTTTCAGGTAAAGCGATTTGATTAAAAGGTGTTTAAATGCTTTATCTGTCGGCATATCTTTGTACTTTTGTCCCATTGCATAAAAGACTGAGTCAATGAACCCACAATTTATTAGAAATAGCATTCTTGCACTGATTGGCATTTTTTTGCTCGTGGTAATGTATTCGTGTGCGAATATGGCATCACCCAACGGTGGTCCGTACGACGAGAAGCCGCCCCGTTTCATCGCCAGCAATCCTTTGCCTAATCAAACCAATTTCAAAGGCAATAAAGTCGAAATAGAATTCGACGAACTTATCCAGATAGAGAATCCGATGGAGAATGTGATTGTAACACCTCCGCAACGTATGTTGCCGGTTATACAGGCCAGAGGACGGAAAGCTGTAGTGGAGCTTAACGACACCCTCAAACCCAATACCACCTATACAATCGACTTTACCAATTCCATTGCCGACAATAATGAGAAAAATGTATTCGAGAATTTCTCGTTTGCATTCTCAACGGGTAATGTGATAGATTCGCTTGAGGTTTCGGGAACCCTTCTGAATGCAGAAAATCTGGAGCCGATGCCGGGTATAACCATCGGTTTACATAGCAACCAGGCCGACTCCGCTTTCAGAAAACTCCCCTTCGAACGTATCTCGCGTACCAACGATAAGGGCAAATTCACGATCCGCAACATAGCTACCGGAAGCTATCATATATTCGGGTTGAACGATATAAACCGCGATTACAGATTTGATCAGCCGGGAGAGGAGATGGCCTTTGCCGATTCACTCTATACTCCCACGTTCCAGTTTACCTCGCGCAATGATACCGTTTGGAAAGATTCGGTCACGGTAGATTCCATCAAGGTAGTAAACTACACCCGCTTTATGCCCGACGACGTATTATTGCTTCTGTCTAAGGAAAAATTCGAAAGACAATACCTCACTAAATCGGAACGGACTCAAGACAATCGGTTTACCATACGCTTCAATGCTCAGATCGATTCTATACCTGCGCCAAGGCTGCTGCAAGCCGAGGCAGTGCAGGATAAATGGTATGTAGCCCAAAAGGCAGAAGAAAACAAGGCAGTACATTATTGGCTTACCGATTCGCTTCTTTGGAAGCAGGATACAATCCGTGTAGCCCTGGATTATCTCAAGAGCGACTCCCTCAATGTGCTGAGACCGCAGACCGATACCTTGCAGATGGTGTTGCGTAAACGACCGGAAGTAAAGAAAAAAAGAAAGAAGGGCGAACCAGAACCTATCGTATTTCTGGGTATGAATGTAGACGCTCCTTCCTCCATGGATGTGTTTGATACCGTTTCTGTGGTGTTTGACGAACCGGTGCTGAACATCAAGAAGGAGGCCTTCTATCTGGACCGGAAGGTAGACACCCTGTGGCAGGAGGTGGACTTTAATTTTATCCCCGACAGCACCAATGCGCTTGGTTTCTTTATAGACCGCGACTGGAAGTATGGCGAAACCTACCGTCTTGAGGCGGATTCGGCCACTATATACAGCCTGTACGGAAAGTGGAACAACGTATTATCCACCCAGTTTACCATAAAGAAGCAGGAAGATTACGGAAATCTTTATATTAACCTGCCGGGTGTAGACACCACCGCTTTTGTACAATTGCTCAATGCAAGCGATCAGCCGGTTCGTAAAGCGCCGGTAAGGGAGGGTGGAGTACTGTTTATGGACCTGAAACCCGATAAGTATTATGCCCGAATCATTCTGGATTTGAACAATAACGACGAATGGGACCCGGGTAATTTTGCGGAAAAACGTCAGCCCGAACCGGTGTACTATTATCCCGGATTCTTTACGGTGATGCAAAATTTTGATGTGGAGGAAACCTGGGATGTAACAGCTACACCTCTGATCAGGCAGAAACCGCTTGAAATAACCAAGAACAAGCCCAAGGAGGCTACTAAAAAGAAGAGAGACTACAAAAATGAAGGAAGACAATCGTCATCAGGAAACAATTCAATGCCCGGTATGCCTTTCTAATGCATTCCTTTGGCTTCTCGTAACCCTTCTTGCACTTCCTTTTGCAGGTGCTAAGGGACAGTGTGTAATGGAAAACAATGCCTTTCTTCCGGGCGAACGCCTGCAGATGGATGTGTATTTTAAGTGGGGACTTATTATGCCTAAAGCAGGCAACGTGGAGCTGTTGATCGATAACGCCGTCAACGGCACCAAAAACGGTAACGGCCAGAACGGAGCAGCCTATCGTTACCGGCTGCTTTTTAAAACCACCTCCATGTTCGACCATATCTTCAAAATGCGCGATACCATCGACTGCCACTATTCGAAGGAGATGCAACTTTTACGTAGTGAGAAACGCGTAAGCGAAGGAGGCAAATACCTGGTGGACGACCTCAAATTCACTTACAACGAAGGACTTACCAGGGTACGTTCCCACCGCTATAACCTGGAGAAGACTAAAATAGATACTGTCCTTGTGAGCGAAGGTTGTATGACCGATATGCTGGGTGCTACACTCTTCCTCCGTACACACGATATTTCGGCTATGCGGGTGGGAGATGTGATTCCTTTCCGTATTGCCGTTGGACGCGACCGTGTAAATGTGCGCTTCCGGTATGCGGGTCAGAGTATCGTAGAGCATGGCGACAATGTGAAGTTCAAGACGAAACGCTTCTATATGGATATCTTTGACGAAGCCTTTACGGAGACCAAAGAGGCCATCGAAGTGTGGGTGAGCGACGACGGAAATAAGATTCCCATTAAAATAAAGGCCAAACTTAAAATCGGATCGGCCGAAGTCAAGTTCCGGAGCATTTCGGGCAACCGCCATCCGCTGACCAGCCGGATTGTAATCCCTTCCAGATAACAAGACATAACGGCCTATAAAGTCAGCCTCAGCGTCATTTTAGTACAAAGAAAAAGGGCGGTCAAGCCGCCCTTCATCCATCTATATTTTCCAGAAACTGTTAGTTGGATAACTTCCACTCTGCACCGTCTTTGGTATCTTTTATCTCAAATCCAAGCGCTGTGAGCTCGTTCCGTATCTTGTCGGACGTAGCCCAATCCTTGTTATCTTTGGCCTGTTTACGGATGGTGAGCAATAAATCCACCGCTTTTCCGAATGCTTCGGTATTGGCGCCCGCAGCTACCACTGCCAGATCCTGCATACCTAATATATCGAACAGAAACAGCTTGAATACGCTTTTCAGCTCTTCAATATCTGCGGCCGTAAGGGTAGCCTGTCCAGCCAGTACGGAATTGATGCTTCGGGTGGCGTCAAACAAATGAGAAATCACAATCGGACTGTTCAGGTCGTCGTTCATAGCATCGTAACACTTGGAGCGAATACCTTTTACATCGACAGACGAAACCTCAGAAGCCTTCAGCTTGTCCAGGTGGCTCCATGCCTCCATCAACCGCGACAACCCCTTTTCCGAAGCCTGCAAAGCCTCATTGCTGAAGTCCACTGTACTGCGGTAATGAGCCATCAGGATAAAGAAGCGTATCGTCATCGGACTGTAAGCCTGTGCCAATGAAGCATGGCTGCCGGTAAAGAATTCATCCAACGTAATGAAATTACCCAGACTCTTACCCATCTTCTGTCCGTTAATGGTGATCATATTGTTGTGCATCCAGTAATGAACCGCCTCTTTTCCCTGCGAAGCCACAGCCTGCGCAATTTCGCATTCGTGGTGAGGGAAGATCAGGTCCATTCCGCCTCCGTGTATATCGAAACTCTCGCCCAGGTACTTCTTACCCATGGCAGTACATTCGCAATGCCATCCCGGGAAGCCATTGCTCCAGGGCGAAGGCCAGCGCATAATATGTTCCGGGGCCGCACACTTCCATAAGGCGAAGTCAACGCTGTTGCGCTTCTCTTCCTGTCCGTCCAGAGCCCGGGTGGTATTTAACATATCCTCCACGTTGCGCCCCGACAGTTTGCCGTAATTATGCGATTTATTGTATTTTTCAACATCAAAGTAAACAGAACCTTCGCTTTCGTAAGCAAATCCGTTGTCGATAATCTTCTTCACCAGTTCGATCTGTTCGATGATATGCCCCGAGGCATGCGGTTCGATGCTGGGAGGAAGCACATTGAGTGCATCCATCGACTTGTGGTACCTGTTAAGGTAATATTGAACCACCTCCATCGGCTCAAGCTGTTCCAGTCTGGCCTTTTTGGCAATCTTGTCTTCTCCCGCGTCGGCATCATTTTCAAGGTGACCCACATCGGTAATATTGCGTACGTATCTTACTTTGTATCCCAGGTGCGACAGATAGCGGAACAACAAGTCGAATGTAATGGCCGGCCGGGCATGACCCAAATGGGCATCGCCATACACTGTAGGTCCGCATACATACATTCCCACATGCGGTTCATGCAAAGGTACGAACTGTTCCTTTTTTCTCGTAAGCGTGTTGTAAATGCTTAATGGATGTTCCATAACTATATAAAACTTTATTGAGGTTACAAATATACATATTCCGGCTGATATACCTCTCTTTTTGATGCCGTCAAATAAACCTTCTGCGATAGAAAGAAATTATTCTGTATATTTGTAGTTTAAAACAATATAGACATGAAGCAGATTACACTTCTATTATTCTCTCTTCTTTTATTCTCGTGTGCAGAAAAAAAGACGTCCGAAAAGATGGTATCCGTAACCATAGAACCCCAGAGATACTTTGCCGAAAAGATTGCCGGCGATAAATATACAATCAACTGTGTGGTGCCTGCCGGTCAGAGCCCCGAAACCTACGATCCCACACCCCAGCAGATGATCAAAGTGGGACAAAGCGTAGCTTACCTGAAGATCGGCTACATCGGATTTGAAACGGCCTGGATGGACAATATCGTAAAGAACAATCCCAACCTGAAGGTGTTCGACCTGTCGGAAGGTATTGCCGTAATTGATAATCCGGATGCCGAAATGCACGAGGAGCACGATCACGACGGCGAAGATCACGGACACGACCACGGTCATAAGCACACCGGAATCGATCCCCATACCTGGAGCTCAGTTGCCGGAGCCAAAGCAGTAGCCTGGAATACCCTGCAGGCGTTTATCGCCCTCGACAAGGAGAATACCAAGTTTTACTTCGACAACTACAACGCCTTATTGGCCGAAATCGAAAAGACCGAGGCAACCATCAATCAATTGCTGGAGGGACTTAGCAACCGGACCTTCATTATTTATCATCCGGCCTTAAGCTATTTTGCCGCCGAACACCAGCTTACACAGCTATGCATTGAAATGGACGGTAAAGAACCCAGTCCCGCTCAGTTGAAAGAGCTGGTAGACACCGCCCGTGCCAACAATACCCGTGTTGTATTTATCCAACAGGAATTTGATCAGAAGAATGCAGAACTTATTGCCCGCGAAACCGGTTGTAAGCTTGTGCGAATCAATCCGCTATCCTATAACTGGCACGAAGAGATGATTCTGATTGCCCAATCTTTAAAAGATGCAGAAGCTAATTGAGATAAAAGATGTAACGGCCGGATACGGCAACAAGACCGTATTGAAAGATGTGTCGCTGGATGTACTGGAAGGCGACTTTCTGGGTATAATAGGTCCCAACGGAGGAGGTAAAACAACGCTGCTTAAGGTTATCCTTGGTCTGCTGCAACCCAACTCCGGAACCATCCGGTTTTATCAGGACGGCAAACAGGTACCTTTTCTGCGAATCGGATACCTGCCTCAGTTAAACAATATCGACAAGAAATTCCCCATTACCGTAAGAGATGTGATATCCTCCGGACTGGCGTCCGAAAAGCGATGGATTCGCGGATTTAACGACCAGCAGCAAAAGCGGATCGACGAAGTAGTGGAACAGATGGGACTGGAAGAGCTTGTAAAACGCCCCATCGGCGAACTTTCAGGCGGACAGCTTCAGCGGGTATTGCTGGGGCGCTCCATCGTGTCTGATCCGCAGGTGCTCATTCTGGATGAACCTAATTCGTATGTCGACAAGCGGTTCGAGTCACACTTTTACCGGTTACTCGACGAAATAAACAAACGGAGTGCCATCGTATTGGTTTCGCACGATATCGGCACCGTGCTTTCTATGGTGAAGAACATTGCCTGTGTAAACGAAACTGCCCACTACCATGCCGGATCCGATATCTCAGAAAACTGGCTGAACGAGAAGTATGCATGTCCCATCGAATTGATAGGGCATGGAAACCTGCCCCACCGGGTATTGAAAAAGCACGACGACGAAACATGTACCCACTCGCACTCATAGGACTGCCCGAAATAGGCTACATTATCGCCATTGCAAGTGTTATCTTCGGGGTAACCGCCGTATTGCAGAACCCTTTTATCAGTAAAGGACAGAAAGGATTGTGGATTCTCACCATCCTTGCCCTTAACTGGATAGGGCTGTTATGGTATTACTACGTTTTTTACTTCAAGGATAAGCAATAAACGGCAAAATGATCTGTCATCTATCATTTTCACCCTCAAA
>JAEAMF010000226.1_pt1 | contig 90637 bp, 90 predicted proteins | sample 8958721 | NCBI WGS metagenome assembly JAEAMF01 (sample SAMN16933255, study PRJNA681124) | bioreactor sludge metagenome | isolation source: anaerobic bioreactor treating anionic surfactant - SDBS | place: India: Bengaluru | collected 2019-02-28
TATAGAAGAGGATGCCGCCTAGTGCTCAAACACAACATTTGACAATAGCTCAAAGAGCGTCCGTATTTCCTCGCCTTTATCTGCAAAGGTGTAGGTCTGTTTCCTTCTGATAGCTATTTCCTGGAAATTAGAGGGAAGGGTCTCTCTCCATTCCAGCTGGTACTTCGTGGAATATTTATTTGCAATGGGAGGCAGTCCTTTGGTTTCTTCATAACGGGTAATCTCGACAATTTGGTTCTTGCGGACTTTCCTTCCCATCCTGGATACGGTTGACTGTGACACCCCTAGTCTTCTACCAACAGTCCATTGACTTCTCGAAATTATTTCTGTCCGTTTTCCATAACGGTCTTTTATATCAAGAACTTGAGATTTGCTTTGTACTTTATAAAGCCATCTTCTAAATTCCTGCTTGAGGGCATTCATGCCGCTAATTTTGGCCAGGTCACACTGTAGCGTAATCACCGGGACAATTTTCCATAAACCATTATGCCTTTTCGAGTTTGTAACCTCGTAGTCCTGTCCAAACCAGTTGCAAACGCAATAAAGCGATCTGTAATAAAGGTGGTCTTTCCCTACCCCTCGGAAGAAGGTAGAGTCGTTGCACAACCTTTTCCACCACTGCTTCGCGGTCTTCCTGCATACCTTCATGGACACAAGAAGGTGTACGAAGTCTTCCCTGCAAATGCTTTGATGAGATACGGCCCGAATAAGACAGGCAAACAGGAAAGGGTAGACTAGCTTGTTGTCGGCAAGTTCTACGTCGGGGATCGTAACCCTTATTATTCTTTCCCCAGCCTTTCCCTGAGCTAATAGACTCTGTAGTTGGGCAGACATCTTCTAGCTCCTTTTGGGGTCTTCTGGGGTTTTGGAAGGGAAGGAAGAACGTCGGAAAGTGCTGTTTTTGCAGGATTTAATCTTGGAAGGGTGCGTTTGGAGAGTGATTGTTGATGTGTGTAACAGCCTGTTCCGTGTACTTACAGGTACGGCCCACCAGCAAAATCAAGGGGTTAACTCATGAGAGGCTAACCCCCTTTTGTTTATGGTGTATACCTAGGCGTATACGGATTCGTCTTAAAGCTGCTTTTCTGCTATAGGAAGCTCGATTACTTTTGTTTCTGCTTTATATGCTGATTCTAGTTTCTGGACCGCTATGCGCTTATGATCCGGTGACAAATGGGCGTACCTCATTGTCATCTTGATGTCCTTATGGCCGAGAAGCTCCTTCACTGTCATCAGGTCAACCCCGTTCATTACCAGATGGGACGCAAAGATGACGACCACACCCGCTGAAATAGAGGCCCTTTTAGTGACCATTGACCGGCATTCGTCTCTGATGGCATCAAGCTCTTCCATTGTTCTGGGCAGCATGATTTTTCCTTTTGTTCGCTTATCATGAGAAGTACATCGTATGATTTGTCAGCACCATTGCCCTCGTAAACGATTCAGATGGCTGCTGTTAAATTCGTGGGAAGCGTCTACATTGAGAGCATATGGCTCATTTTTATTGAATTATTTAAGAGCGTTCCCTCTTCTATTGTTTTGCTCTTCATGGGCGATACAATCTCTGCCTTGCTGCACGTCAACGATCATTTTTAACTTGTTATCTTCCATACTGTGCTCGCACTCTTAACGAGCTTATTGAATTATTTAACAGTGCCCCCCTCCTGTATAGGGCGCTGTCCCCTTTCTACTTCCTCAGCAACTGTGGACGATATAGGAGCCTGCCACGACAGGGTAGGTCCAGCCATTCCACACAGCCGGCATCGAGAACAGTCACCACCGCCCCACCCCTGCCGTCCTCGCAAAATGCGATATTGGTTGGGCGCAATCCGCAGGTAGGTATGCGCTCGGCAACGCTGCCATCGCGATCTAGCACGGTCACATTGCCTTGTCCGAATACCGCACAGTACAGCCGACCATCGTCGCCGAAAGCCATGCCGTCCGGTCCAACAAAGCCCTCCCGTGATCCTGCAATGACATTGCCAAACAGCTCGCGTTCCGGGGGGGTCGACGAAACGAGATCGTAGCGGTAAATGTTTCCTGTTATGGTTTCGTTCACATACAGGCGGCCATCGGAATCAAGCGCGATGCCGTTCGGGAAACGCAATCCAGAGTCAAGCAGCCGTAACACGTGACCGTTGCGAGGGTCGATTTCAAACACTCGTCCAGCGTACCCACAGGTACGGAAGTCAGCACGAATTGCCTGCCCATCGACAAAAGTATCCGGATCAATACCTGCATCAGTCATGTAGCACAAGCCGTTCTCGCCAAATATTATATCATTCGGCCAAAGGTAAGGCTGGCCCTCCGGGCCTCGGTAAGCATTGAGGATTGTTCCATCCGGTCCCATGCATACCAGCCGCTGGTCATCGCCACCTGCTACCCACAGATTGCCATCGCCATCAATCGCCAGACCGTTAGGTCGCCCACCCGGATGCCCGATCAGATGGCGCTGTCCATGCACATCAATACGGCTCACACAGTTTCGAGCATGCGCCATTTCAACAACATAAATTTGGCCATCAGGCAGGCAGACTGGACCTTCCGGTTCCTGTAAGTCGTTACACAGGACGAGCCTGTCCATTGGACTCACCGTTTATTTTCATTTTCGTTTAGATCCGCCTTATTTAAGAGTAAAGGGGACAGCTGCCCCATCTTTACTAATCATTCAGAAACTTCCGGATGAGATCCCCTACACGGACAATGTTGAAAATAGCGTCGTTGTGACCACCGTCCCCCGGGATCTCGTGATACTCAACAGATTTGCCAAGTTGCGTCAGGCGGTGGGCGGCGTCCCGGGAGTATAGGGCGTACACCAAAAGGTCAGACTCGGCGGGTAAGATCAATAATTTCGCCTTGACGTTCGCAAGACCCGCATCCAATGTTGGCCCGTCGCCAGCAACGAACAATTGGATCGCCTTGACCTGATAGAGAAAGGAGTTAGCGTCATTGACCGTGGCGAGAAGTCGTGCGAAACCGTCCAGCCCTGCCTCGGCTGCGAAAGTGTTCCCCCAGCTCTTCGCCGGATCTTTCCCCTCTTGTGCCCAGTTACGTCCAGCCGTTTTCGATACACTACCGTAGTGTTGCGCCTGATGGACCATGATCTTGTAGGCGGCTAACAACCCCTCGAACGGCTCGTCCTTTCCGTAGTAGTCTCCCTTGTTCCACTTTGGATCAATCTTGATCACGGCGCTCCAGGCGTGCAGGTTGGCGATGGTGTAGCCGTCCGTCTCCGCAAACCCAACGACCGGAATCACACGGTCAGTGGAGTCCGGGAAAACTGCTGCCCACTCGAAACTCTGGATACCTCCCAGTGAAAGGCCCATTACGGCATGCAGTTTCTTGATCACGAACGAATCGACAAGTGCTTTCTGGGCCTTCACCAGATCTCGTACGGTGAGAATAGGAAAGCGCATGCCGTAGGGCTTACCGTTTCTTGGATCGATGGAAGCCGGTCCGGTCGTTATTGTGTGGCCGTCCTTGATCGCTTGATTGATCAACCCGTCTCCGGCAATAACGAAATACCTGTCGGTGTCGATGGGCTTCCCCGACCCGATGATACTATCCCAGTAACCAGGCGCCTGGTCCGATTCAGCAAATTTGCCAGCCGCGTGACCCGTGCCGCCGAAATAGGGCAGGATGACAATTGCGTTGTCTCTATTGGCGTTAAGCCGACCATAGGTTTCGTAACCAAAGCGCACGTCCTTCAGAACGTCGCCGCCAACCGTGGTGAACGAAGACATAGTGAACACCTTCTTCTCCACCAGTTTATCGTACGCGACTCCCTGAGAAGCGATTACAAGAATGGATATGAGTATCGCAAGGACGTAGCCATTACGAAGAGCAACGAAGCCAGGGTGTTTCATAGATCTTCCTCGGTGATGTCGGTTTTTTTGTAGCCTGGTGCCGCCCAACGAACTGAATTGCGGCGGCGGAAGCCGTCCTCTGGATTGGTTTGTTGGAACAGTTTTTAATCATATCTTTCTTTTTAGCAGCTGCTGGCTCGATCAATGCGCCCCGTTTGCTATGCCTGACGCCAAATCGACAAGAACCCGGTTCACTTCATCGAGATGGATCAATTCGTACGAGGATTGGGGGACGTAATGGAAAACTTATACTTTTAAATTTCCTCCTCTATTTTTCAAACAGCCTTGGCAATGGTGGATGTCTTCAGCCTTCCCAGGCGCATCACAAAGTCTTCTTCCACACTAAGTAATTGCGGTGGAAGATAAGTTCAATTGGACACATCACATTGGACGTAAATTTTGGTCAATTTGCCAGTAGGCTATTGGTAAATTGAGGTGGTCTGTTGAGCCATGTCCATTGGAATAAATTCAAATTGTGCAATTTGGATTACTGAATTATTGCTCGAAACTATACTAAAAGTGATTTATGTGTCAATATCTTTGAGCGTTTCGCACTTCCCCAGCCACAGAGCAGCGTACCGATTACAGAAATTGGTTTTGTAAAAAACAGGGGGCGTTTTTAAAGCGAGTCTGTGAGATGTTACCATTTTGTTACCACTTGCCTCATTTTTGTTTCTGAAAAGGGTAGCTCACAGCTTTTCTGCTCCTTCGCTGTTATCAGGTTCGATGCAGATTGAAATTGAAATATCTCAAAACGTCAACCCCGGGCCCTTATTATTTCACATACTTCATCGCTTGAGATGGCTTTAATCCCCGGCGTGATAGCGGAAGATATTTTCCCTTTCTGTAAAGGCATATGAACCAGGAACGCTTCGGTGGAATGCTTTCGGATGGATTTTTTCAGACGTTCAAGCGGCACGGTCATAGATGGATTGATTGTTTTCGACGCTTTCACCTCCAGAAGCATCAGATGATTATCGCCCATCGGGACTAGGAAGTCTACTTCCAGGCCCTGCTGATCCCTAAAATAATACAGTTCCTTTCTTGCCCCGCAGGCAAGCTGGCTTTTAAGGATTTCTGATGCAACAAATGCTTCAAAAATAAAACCATAAAAAGGGGATCGTGTGAGAGCTTGCGGAGATTCAATGCCAAGCAAATAACACAATAATCCGGAATCAACAAAATAGAGCTTCGGGGATTTCACCAGCCTTTTTCCGAAATTCTCAAAGAAGGGAGGGATGAGTATAATTTGTGACGTCATCTCAAGAATGCTCAGCCACTGGGTTATGGTTGGAATGGAAACGCCAAGAGGTGCGGCCAAATCAGTCCGGTTTACGATCTGCCCATTGCGGCTGGCTAAGATGGATAAAAACCTTCGAAAGGTCGACAAATCCTTAATGGCGCTGATGGCCCGCACATCCCGTTCCAGATAGGTTTGCAAATAGGAACGAAACCATATGTCTGCCGTTTTCGGTTTTTCGATGACTTCCGGAAATCCTCCCTGCAAAATGGAAACTTTCGGTGTTTCGCTTTTCGAAAAAGGTAAAAGCTGAAAAACAGCTGCCCGCCCGGCCATCGATTCACTGACCCCTTTCATCAAGGAAGATTCTTGAGAACCGGTCAAGAACCATTGGCCGCATTTTTTGGGTGATTGATCGATCAAGGTGCGCACATAGTTTAATATCTGCGGGACGTTTTGTATCTCATCAAAAATCGCCGGTGTTGTAACTCCCTCCAAAAATGTCCGCGGGTCACGCCTGATTTGCGCAATAATGTCCGGATCTTCGATGAGGGTATAGGAGGCCTTGGGGAAACACTTTCTTAAAAGGGTTGTCTTTCCCGAACGCCGCGGGCCGGTCAAGATAATGGCGGGAAAACTTTTGACCGCCCGTGCCAGCTCCGCCTCCAGAGATCGTGGAATATATTTCATGTTGAGAATTATAAAGTATCACTTTAGATATGTCAAGTCCAATAAAGCCCCCATAAAGCCCTGGTCCCAAATTGACATGATGCATGATGTGTGATATGCGATCAACTATGTATGATCTGTAATAGATAAAGGTGTTTTAGCCTACTACCTACACCCTGAACCCTAATTTTTTATGCTTCCCAAGTTCCTCGGCTGCTTATTCGGGCTTGCAGTAGGAGACGCATTGGGGGCGCCGGTTGAATTTCTTCGGCTGCCACAAATCAAGGCGCGCTGCGGAGAAAAGGGCATCGCTGATTTAGATGGGTGGAGAGGCTTCAAAGTGGGCTTCTATACCGATGACACCCAGATGTCGCTGGCAACCGCGCAGGGTTGTATTAATGCATATCAAAATCAGAAAGCCGGTAAGCCTTTCGATCCGGTGGCTGAAGTCTACCGGTGTTATCTGAAATGGTATGCAACCCAGGATGACCCGCAGCAAAGAAGGGTCCCCGGTGGTACCTGTTTAAGCGCCCTTGGCAGCGGGAAGATGGGGACCATTGAAAAGAAGATCAATGACAGCAAAGGATGCGGCGGGGTGATGCGCACCGCACCTGCCGGTTTGATCTTGTCTTCAGAGACTGCCTTCCGAAGGGGTGCTGAATTTGCCGCCATCACCCATGGGCATCCTTCAGGGTATCTGTCCGCCGGCTTTCTTTCAGAAATGATCGCCCATATCATTGAAGGGAAGCGATTGAAGGAAGCCATTGAGAGGAGTATCAAGACCCTGAAAACCTATGATGGCCATGAGGAAACGCTTGGTTGCGTTCAGCGCGCACTCACCTTATCAGCCGGCCAGGACCCGGTTGATGATTCCATTACAGCCATTGGAGGAGGGTGGAGAGGGGAGGAGGCTTTGGGTATAGCACTCTATTGCTCGCTAAAATTCCCGTGCGACTGGAAATCAGGCACACTGGCCGCCATCAATCACTCCGGCGACAGTGACTCGACCGGCTCCATCACCGGCGCCATCCTGGGAACCCTTTTCGGTGTCGAATCCATCCCGGAAAAGTGGGTTCGTGACGTAGAAAACGCAGGAACAATCAGAAAGATTGCCGACGACATCTTCACGACCCGTCTCTGAGCAATAGAGATGGAGTACTGGAGTATTGGAAATTCACTGCTTCCCTCTGCATCCTGTATCATTCATCGTGCATCATTCATCCTGCTCCTTCGTGGACCACTGACTGTCGACCGTGGACTGTTTTTTTCCTGCACCCCGAACCCTCATCATACATTCCTGGCAAATACTCATGATAATTTATGATCTCACCTTTGACTTACCTGTGCGCCACCAAAAATATTTTTGCTGCTTTATACAATTCTCTGTGCCTCGCATAAAGTTTAAGGTAAAGACGCAAGACAAAATTTTTTAAATTTAGAAATTTTGTCTTTCTGAACGTGCGGACGGTAAAAAAATCATGCCGCGCAGTACACCCGGCACAAGATATTGAACCCGTCCTGATGATTGTGGATATCTTGGGTATAAAAAAGAAAGTCACCGGCAACTTCCAGCCGGCCCGCCGCCGCTTCTGCATAAGTGTTTGTCTTTATTGTACTATCCCAGTGGTCAGGATTTGAGCAAAGTGCTAAATCTCCAATAGCAATCGCTTCTCTTTCCTTCCAGCACGTCACTTATCCACAGGCAATGAACAACTTGCTGTGGAAAGATGTGGGGAGAAGAAGCTTTGCCATTTCTTGTCCGCTACCAGAGGCTGGCCCGAACCGCTCACCATCGTTGCACCACGAAGAACGAAGAGCAAGGTACGAAGAACACGAAGCGCACGTCGAAAGGGCGCACAGTAGCCGGCCGGCACAAGAAGACAGAGCCCCCCGATATGCAACCGGGAGGCTCTGTTGCGCTTCTTCTGTCAGCGATGCACCCTGATCATGTTTTCTTGCTACGCACCATCATGCATCGTTGCAACCATCAACTCTCGTTTAACGGCCCCGATCCTTCATTTTCTTGGCATAGCACTCTTTGCAGTAAATGGGGCGGTCGCCGCTGGGCTTGAAGGGAACCTCACACTCTTTCTTGCAACTCGAACAGACTGCCTTATGCATTTCCCGCGGGGGTTTGTCATATCTATCCTGAAAAGCCATGCTCCTTCCTCCTTTCGGAACCTGTTTGGAGGTCCCGAGTTAATGAACTGTCCACCTCATGTTTCTGTGCATTCCATGCAGCCTGATGGGTGGAAATAAACCGGACAACTACCGGCATCGTTCGTTGTATCACCGGGCTTTTCGCCGGTCATAGAACGATTTTTTCTTGTGTCTGAATTCTCTTGGTGCGCCGCCGCGGCGATTCTCAAAATAATGCTCCGGCGCCCCTTCGCTTTCACGCGATTCATCAAAGGGCTTCCGGCCGTGACCAAAGTCGTGATCGGACTCACCGCGCGGTTTTTCAAACCGTCCCCCGCGCTCAAATCGTTTTTTTTCGCGGAAGGCATCGCGATCCCCGGCGAAGGGGCGGTGCGAACGCCCGGGCGCGCGGAAGGGTTTTGCGAAATGCCGCTCGCCGGCAGGCATGCTCTGCGTCTGGCTGATCAGGATGTCCATCTTTTTTTCCAAAAATGCCAGCTGTTGCTGCATCCTCTTTATCAGGGCGACCACGTCCTGATCAGCTGACGATTGTTGTGAAAAATCAGTATGTTCAGCCCCACGTTTGCCCATGTGCTGCCTTGTACCTGTCGGTGTGCGAAGAAAATAAAGGGATAAAAAAGGCAGCCATCCGCTGACTGCCTTGCATGTGTCACATCCCTATAACATTAATCGCCTGAGGACCTCTCAGACCTTCCTTTACCTCAAATTCTACCTGCTGTCCCTTCGTGAGCGTTTTAATGCCGTCTCCCTTGATGCTTTTGTAATGCACGAATATGTCGGTTCCATTCTCCTGGGTTAAAAACCCATATCCCTTTCTTTGATGAAACCAATTCACGGTTCCTTTAAGCATATCCCTTCACCTCCTTTCCTTACAGCTTCACTTGAAGCTATCTACTTGTAATTTTTTACTGCAAGAAAGGAAATGGGCTTATAAGAAACCGTGTTTTCATCTTTCCGACAACAAAAATAATTAAAGTAAAATAACCACAGTGTGATACACCCTACCATATGTGCTCATGACCTGTCAACTCCCAAAGCGTTGAACCAGATGTAAAAGATACCTTGACTTCCTGGCGATGTTCAGGTATATAGTACCCATCGATTCCCAACTGTTGTGCTGTTTAATCTAAAATCCAGTAAGTTTTGAAGACCAAACCCATGGGATTTTTCATTAAATTCCGGGGTTTTTTTATTTTCTCTGGAGCATCAGGCAGGTAGAAAAGGAGTATCTGCAGAGCAGGGCAGTCAACCAAAGAAGTAAACGTACAATGAGCGGGGCGAACAACCGTGCGGCATCACGCTGCAGTTTACCATTCAAGAGAAGGAGCAGGAACGTACCATGAATTTCGAAACGTTTAATTTGCATGCAAACATCACCGCCGGGATCCGGGCAAAGGGATACACCGCCCCCACCCCGATCCAGTCGCAATCAATTCCGCCCATATTAGAAGGCAGGGATGTCCTCGGCCTTGCCCAGACCGGCACCGGCAAAACAGCGGCATTCGTGCTGCCGATACTGCAGCGGCTGGTGCAGGGACGCCGCGGGGTGGTCCGCGCCCTGATACTGGCGCCGACCCGTGAACTGACCGAGCAAACCCATCAGGCCATCGCCCTTCTGGGAGGGAAAACCCGGCTGCGCAGCGCCAGCATCTACGGCGGGGTGAGCATACTCCCCCAGATCAGCGCATTGCGCAGGGGGGTTGATATTGTGTCCGCCTGCCCCGGCCGTCTGCTGGATCATATCAACCGGGGGACCATCAATCTATCAACCATCGAAGTGCTGGTTTTGGATGAAGCCGACCTGATGTTTGACATGGGCTTTTTCCCGGACATTAAAAAGATTGTGAAGCAGCTTCCGGCGTGCCGCCAGACCCTGCTTTTTTCCGCCACCATGCCCGACGATGTCCTGGCCCTGGCCAGGGAAACCATGAAAGATCCGGTCCGGGTACAGATCGGCCACACCGCCCCGGCGGATACGGTCGCCCACACCTTCTATCCGGTGGAAACCGATCGTAAAACCGAGCTGCTGAAACATATCCTCAGCACCACACAAACGGGGCCGGTTCTCGTTTTCACCCGCACCAAGATGCGCGCCAGCAGCGTGGGACAGAAACTTGTGCGGGCGGGGTACGATGCGATTGCCCTGCACGGCAACCTGTCGCAGAACAAACGGCAGGAAGCGCTCGACGGTTTCCGCAAGGGCCGTTACAAGGTTCTGGTTGCCACCGATGTTGCCGCGCGCGGTATTGATGTGTGCGGCGTCTCCCATGTCATCAATTACGATATTCCTGAGACGGCGCTCGCCTATACCCATCGCATCGGGCGGACCGGGCGTGCCTGCAAAACCGGCGATGCATTTACCTTTGTCACCAGCCGGGACAGGGAACCGGCCAGTTCGATTACCCGTATTTTGGGGGATAAGCTCAGACACTGCGTACTGGCGAATGCGGGCATCGATGCTTCCCCTGGTGAGCGGGAAGCAGTCCGCCACACCGGGAGGGGCGATTTTGCCAACAGCAGCAGGCCGGCCCGTCACCGGCCGCGCCGGCGGCCGCACGCAAAGCGCGCCGGGACCTATGCGCAGTAACCGACGGCAGCATGTCCGGGAATAAGGAGCCGGCAGCAATGGCATCAGAAGAAACAAACCTGCAGCATCGTGTGGCCATGGGAAAAGCGAAGGGCTTGGTGCCCCAGGATGGGGTCAACGACGGCATCCCGTCAGACATCTTGGCGCCGAAGCAGATCGATGACATGCTGGTGCTGCTCGGGGACATGCCGATAGACATGGTTGAGCACGCGTCGGAGCAGGAACTGCCGCCGCACCCGGCCCCTGCAGGGATGGGGCATGACGGCAACGATGCGCTCAATGAAGAACCGGCAAAGGCCTCGGGTGACGCCGGTAAAGATCCGATCGGCGTGTATTTGCGGCAGATCGGCTCCATATCCCTGCTGAGCCGCGAGGAAGAAATCGCCATTGCCAAACGCATAGAAGAAGGGGAAAGGGAATTTGCCGCAGCCATCCTGCGCGCCCCCATCACTATTTCTGAAATTATGCGCCTCGGCGATGACCTGAGAAACAACCGGATTTCCATCCGAAGCGTTGTACAGGGATTGGATGACGCGGATACCGAGGTTGATGAAGAGGGTCAGACAAGCGACCTTCTTGCCTTGATAGCACGGATGCAACGAAGAGAACGCCTGAACCAGGCATTGCGGAAGCAGCTTGCCCAGCCCTCTCCCGGCGCGGCGACACAACACGAGCTGCAGAAGAAGATCGATCGGAGTATGGGGATGTTGCTCACCCTGATCGAGCGCATGCATCTCAACAAGGCCTGGATGGACATCGTCGCGCAAAAACTGAAGCGCCTGTTTGAAGAGCTGGAGCATGCGGAAGGTGAGATCAAACGCTGCGTGAACCGGACGCATATGCCGCTCGAAGCGCTGGAAAAGCATCTGCGCCGCCTTAAAAAGGATCCGCGCGCCGTGAGCGTGACCGCCGGGGGGAAGAGCCTCCCGCACAACGTGTTCATCGAATGCGGGGAGGTTATAAAGAACGCCCGCAGGAAAATCAGGCTGATTGAAGCTGAGACAGCCTTTGATGGACAATCATTGCGTCAGATGGTCAGAACCATCGAAGAGGCGCAACTGAAAACCAGGCAGGCCCGCGATGAACTGGTGCGGGCCAATTTGCGGCTTGTCCTCAGCCTGGCCAGGAAGTATAACAATCGGGGGCTGCATCTCCTGGACCTGGTGCAGGAGGGAAATATAGGGCTGATCAAGGCCGCCGAGAAATTTGAATATTGGCGGGGGTACAAGTTCAGCACCTACGCCGTGTGGTGGATACGGCAGGCCATCACCCGGGCGATCGCCGACCAGGCGAGGACCATCAGAATTCCGGTCCACATGATCGAAAACATCAATAAGCTGATGAGCGCCTCGCACCGCATGGTGCAAAAGCTGGGGAGGGAGCCTTCACCCGAGGAGATCGCGAAAATCGTTGACCTGCCCTTGGACCGGGTAAGCAACGTCCTCACCATTGCCCGGCACACCATATCATTGCAAAAACCCATGGGCGATGAAAACGAGAATGAGCTGGGGGATTTCATTGCAGACACGCAGGTTGCGCTGCAGGGGGATGTGGCCCTGTACAACAGTTTGCAGGAACAAACCGTCAAGGCATTGGCCACCCTCACTCCCCGGGAGGAGAGGGTTATCCGGATGCGATTCGGCATCGGCGAGACGGCAGACCATACCCTTGAAGAAGTGGGCCAGGATTTCGAGGTCACCAGGGAACGGATCCGACAGATCGAAGAAAAGGCGCTGCGCAAACTCAGACATCACACCCGGAGTAAAAAACTACGAGCTTTTTTTGAGGGGTAGGATTCAAAACGTTTTCTGTTCCTGCCGTGCGAATCCGGGAATGTGTTGCCCCGGGCTGCAATGGGAAGGCATTCATCTTTATCCACAAAGGCCGGTCGTGCTTGTTCAGCAGGACCGGCCTTTATCATAAGGTCCCGGTGCGTGGTTGTGTTCATAAAGATTCGCCAGAATACTCCGCAGCTTTGCTGCGGGGTAATTCACTGTGCGAACCCGATTTCATAAAAAAACAGTTTCAAGGCCATAAACGCCAGGGCGGCCAGGGCTGCCGCCGCCGGAATGGTGAGAACCCATGCCCACACAATTCTTATGGTCACCCCCCAGCGGACGGCAGACAGACGGTGGACTGATCCGACGCCGGAAATCGCCCCGGTTATCACATGGGTGGTGCTCACCGGCACGCCCAAATGAGTAGCCGCGAAAATGCTGATGGCGCTGGCGGTTTCGGCGCAGACACCGTCAATCGGTTTCAGCTTGGTAATTTTCTGGCCCATGGTTTTCACGATGCGCCAGCCGCCGGAAAGCGTTCCCAATGCAATGGCGCCGTTGGCGCTTAAAACCACCCAGAAGGGTATGTGAAATTGCTTGAGATAGCCGGCCGAATACAGGAGGCTGGTGATGATTCCCATGGTTTTCTGCGCATCGTTGCCGCCGTGCCCCAGGCTGTAAAATGCCGCTGACACCAGCTGCAGGCGTCGCGACCAGACATTGATGGCGGACAGTGATCGTTTAAAAATCAGCCAGGTGGTTGCGATTTTAAATATCCAGCCTAAAAACAGCCCGATCGTCGGCGCCAACACGATAAATAGCAACGTTTTATACCAGCCGCCCGGAATAATGGCCTGAAAACCGGCGCTGGCAACCGCTGCGCCGGCATACCCGCCGATCAAGGCATGCGAGGAACTGGTGGGCAATCCCAGATACCAGGTGATCATGTTCCACGCGATGGTCCCGATCAAGCCTGCTAAAATAATGGTCGGGGTGACCAGGCTGACATCTATCAGCCCTTTGCCGACGGTTTCCGCCACCGCCGTGCCAAACGCCAGGAAGGCAATAAAATTAAAAAAAGCCGCCCAGAGGACAGCTTGGCGGGGACTCAACACCCGGGTGGAAACGACCGTGGCAATGGAATTGGCCGAATCGTGCATGCCGTTGGTAAAATCAAAAACCAGGGCCATGAACACGACAACGACCACCAGCAATAAATTTGCGCTCATAGATTACGATTTTACGATGATGCTGCCGAATGCGTCGCTCACCCGTTGAAATTTGTCCATGATGTTCTCTAAATTTTCATAAATATCCTTCCATTTAACCAGCATGGCCGGATCCTTTTCTTCATTGAATAATTTTCGAATCGACTTTTCATGCAGGCTGTCGCCCTGGTCTTCCAGTTCGTGAATCTTAACAATCAACTGGTTGACGCTGGAGGTGTGCTTTTGCTGTTTGAAACACTCCCGTACCAGCTTGTCCAGCGCCGCCGAGGCTTCAACGGCGAGAGAAATGAATGCATCAACATTGGCCTTTTTCTCCGTAACCTGGTACACATGAATGGTTTTAATGTTTCGTTCCAATAAATCAATTACATCATCCATGGTATGGGCCAGGGCATACAGATCTTCCCGGTCGAAGGGGGTCACGAAGGTTTTATTGAGCGTATCAACGATAGTATGGGTAATGGTATCGGCGCGATGCTCAATTTCTTCGGCCCTGACGCAAAAATGCTCAAAGTCTTTAAACGAAACAACAAACTCGGATGAGAGAGCGGTCATTTCCTTCAGGCAATCATTGAGCTGCCTGAAATAATGAAAAAACTCCGGTTGTCGGGGCAAAAGAAACTTGAGCATAACTATATATTCTTCGTACCGGGTTCAATAACGCTGTTTCTATAGCCTAAAACAAGCCTTTATGCAAAGAAAAAAATGGTTCAACAAAAGAAAAAGCACCGGTGGTGCACGAAAAGTGTTGCACCTGCGAAATGTGCTTTCAGTATCTGCATGAAATCGTACGAAAGCCTCTCCGGATTAGGCGGAGAGGCTCCCGTACAATCTATCCGCGGTATCACTTGCTGTCTGCGCGCTTTGTTTCTTTAGCCTCCATGCTTTCTTTTTCCCTTCGCTGATCATCGCATTTACCACAGATCAGCTTGCCCTCGATCAGGTTGCTTCTCCCAAAGAATTTGCTGATTTTTTTTCCACACTCCATGCATGTAGCCATAATCATCTCCCTTATGTCTGTCCCGGTATTTTTCCGGGGTTGTACTTGAATTGTTAAGAACCTGATGAGCACAGAAACAGCTGGTGTGCCGATCATGTCCGGTAGCCGAACAGGCTGCTCATAACGTCACAGGTATAGCGGTGACGGCATGAGATGCCGCATTGCCTGCGCGCGCACTCACCCCTGTAGGCAGGTTACGTGCAACTTTGCCACGCGGTGCGTTTCAGGCAGTTCCTGCACGATAAGACAATTCCTACTGCCGGAAACAGCGCGCTGCTTTACTTCTCTGACAATCCTGGGAAAATGCGAATTTTATAGCCGAAGATTTTTGCTGATGAGCCGTACCGGAAGGAAATGGAACGAAAATGCGGCGGGGTGATACTCTCTTTGAATACGATCTGCTCGTCTGGCTTGAGCGGCGGTAGAGATCAGCTTGATTTCACTAACTATTTGTTCATTACATTTGCTGCTGCGGGAAATATAAAAGCTTTGGCAGTTTTCGGAGAATTCGTTTACTGGTGAGCCCCAGGTATCCGCCTGCGTGGCTTCATGATGGCTGCAACGGCGCTCATGGTGACTACAGCCCATGCATTTCACACCCCATGAATATGATGAGGTGATGACAAGGCAAAGAAACGCAAGTGCTATAGCTACTATTCTACATGATAATCTTCTGAACGCGGCCACGAGATCCGCCCCCGGGAGAAATAAACGCCAGCTTAATAATATTATTACGGTACGTTGTCAAGCAAAAGATGGCCTTATCCTGAATGCAGGCATATGGAAGGCCGGTTGTTCTTAAGTAATTTGTTTTACATGCCGCCGATTTAAATAATTAAGGTTTTTCAAAGGATTGGCCGATTATACTGTCTGAACAATGGAACAAGGTATTCACGCAGGCGAAGGAAATAAAAGATGAAAACAACCGATAAAGCGAATGAAAGCATTTTACATAAAGTCTTTGCCGCCCGCAAACATGCGGCAGAGATGCAATCGCCGGGCCCGGATGCGATGCCGTCCGATGATACCTTTGGCGGCACAGAGGGATTATTGCACAATATCATTGAAAGCTCACTGGACGGCATTGTCGCGGTGGACCGGGAGGGAAACATCAGGAGAATTAACAAGGCGTTCCTGAAGACCCTGGGCTATGAGGAGCATGAGCTGGTCGGAAAACACATGGCCGAATTATCGACCCGCGAACCCGGCACCTATGAACTGACCACCGGCGATGCAATCGTTATTACCGAGGAGTATTTCCATGACCAGGCCGCGGCCATTGCGAACATGATGGCAGGCAACGACATCAGGAACCGGAAAAGCTATTTTACCCGCAGGGACGGAAAAATCATTCCCTGCGAACAAAACATTTCATCGCTCTACGATGATCAGGGAAACGTGATCGGTGCGGTCGGGATTGTCAGAAATATTACCGAGCGAAGGAACGCCCTCAAAGGCATCGAGGAGATCCGGGAATTCCTGGACAACATATTCAAAACCGCCTCTGACGGGATCATCGTTACCGATCCCCAGGGTTTCATCATCATGCTAAACGATGCGGTTGAATCAATAACCGGTTACAGCAGAGAGGATTTAATCGGCACCCACGCCAAGGCGTTGCGGGCAGGGGGTGATGAACATGACGAAAAAAACCGGCAGTTCTTTGAACGATTGTTCAGGGATGGCAATGCCTCCGGACTAGATGTGCCCTGGGTACGCAAGGACGGGAACGTTATCACCGTCGAAAGAAGTGTTGCCCTCTTAAAGGACAAGCAGGGAAACATCACCGGATCGGTCGCCACCATCAGGGATATTACCGAACGCAGCAGGGCCCAGAAGGAATTGCAGGAGGCAAAGGAGCATCTAGATAACCTCATCGAAAATTCCCTCGACTGCATCATGGTCTCCGACAAAACCGGATACATAACCAAGGTGAACAAATATTTCCTGAACCTGTTCGGCTTCAGCAGAGAAGAGGTAATCGGCATGCACGTGATGGAGTGCACCCCGATGATGGATGAGGGCACCTATGAGTGTACAACCGGAGAAGTGTTGAAGTTGGGTCGGGAATATACGCAGGATGCGCAACAACGCATAGCGGATCTTATTGCAAAGGGAACGGTCACCAATTGGGAAACGTTTTATTTTGGCAAGGACCGCAAGGTCATTCCGGTGGAGCAGAACATAGTCTGCTTATACAATAAGGATGGAGAGCGGTGCGGCGCAGTTGCCATCATTCGGGATATTACGCAAAGGAGAAAGGCGGACAAGGAGCTGAGGGAAACCAAGGAATTTTTGGAAAAAGTAATTGAAGGCACCAAGGACGGAATCCTCATAGTTGATGAAACCGGATGCATACTTTCCGCGAACACCGCCATGGAGAAAATGAGCGGTTTTGCCAGGCAGGACATCATCGGCAAACACGCATCGTCGCTCATCCTCAACGATGAGGCAACCCGGCAAACTATTCTGGCAAAAACCGCCGAGCTGTTTGAAAAAGGCTCCGCCACCTATGAGGCCCAGTACAAGACCCGCGATGGAAGCTGTGTTGACGTGGAGTGCACGTCTTCCATGATCAGCAACGATCAGGGGGAGTATATCGCGGGCGTGGCGGTGCTGAGGGACATTTCCGAACGGAAGCGGACCCAGCGTGAGATTCAGGAGGGCAAGGAATTTCTGGAAAAAATCATTCAGGGGAGCAAGGACGGCATCATCATATGTGACAATAAGGGCTGCATCCTGTCGGTCAACCAGGCGATGGGGGAGATGCTGGGTCTCGAAAAGCACGAGATCGTGGGGAGGCACTCCGCAGAACTTCACGGGGATGATGCCGCTGAAAAGAAAAAGGTGCGGGACAAAATAGAGGATCTGCTGGAAAAGGGTTTTGCCTCATATGAAACACGATACCTGCGCAACGACGGCACGACGGTTGAGGTGGAATGCTATAATTCAATGATCTACAGTGACAACGAATGCATCGGCGGCATCGCCATCGTCCGGGACATCACCGAGCGGAACAAGATGCACCAGCAGATGCTGCGATCGGAAAAGCTTCGCTCATTGGGAGAGCTGGCGGGCGGGGTGGCCCACGACTTCAATAACGTGCTGGCGGCGATTTTAGGCCGGGTGCAGCTCCTCAAAATGCAATTCAAGTCTCCGGATGGCCGGGAGGAGAAAAGAACATCAATGCGTGATATGACCAAATGCCTGGAGATTGTCGAGCGGGCATCGCTGGACGGGGCGGAAATAGTGAGAAGGATCCAGGAATTTTCCCGGAAACGGCTTGATGACAAGGACTTTAGCCCGGTTGACATCAATGAGCTGCTGGACAACGTTTTGGAATTCACGAAAATGCGGTGGCGGAATGAGGCTGAATCGCGGGGGATTACCATTGAGGTGCAACGAGACTATGGCGCAATTCCAAACATCCTGGGCAGCGCATCCGAATTGCGGGAAGTATTAACCAATCTTATTAATAACGCGCTCGATGCCATGCCCGACGGCGGGCGGATCAGCATTGCGACGAGGCGGGATAATGACCGCATCATACTGACCATTGCCGATACCGGCATGGGCATTCCTGAAGACATACGGAACAGGATTTTTGATCCCTTCTTCACCACCAAAGGAGTCCGTTCCACCGGTCTGGGCATGAGCATTTCATACAATATCATCGATCGCCACAAAGGTACCATACTGGTGGATAGTGAGGAGGGAAAGGGAACCGTTTTTACCATACAACTTCCCATCTCTGAAAAGGTGGTTACGGGGGAAGGGGAGAGCGTCCTCGCCGCACCCGGCGGTAAAACGGCGAAGATACTGATTATAGAGGATGAAGAGGAAATCAGGCAGCTTTTATATGACATAGTGATCAGCCAGGGGCATGAGGCTGAAATTGCCCCTGATGGAAATCGGGGATTGGAGCTGTTGAGAAACGGCGAATATGACCTGGTCTGCACCGACTTGGGCATGCCCGGCATGTCCGGCTGGCAGGTGGCCGAAGAGATTAAACAGATGGGAAAGAACGTGCCGGTTGCGGTCATCACCGGGTGGAGCGTCCAGCTCGACGAACCGGGAATGAGGGAGAAGGGCGTCAACTTTATTATTCAGAAACCATTTCAAATAAATCAGATTTTGAAATTAGTGCAGGAGGGATTGGAATTAAAATACCAATGTAAAGCCGCCTGATGCGATGGGTTCTCAGCCGCGCTTCCCGCCTGTCATAAAGATTCGCCGAAATACCCCCGCAGCCTTGCTGTGGGGTGTTTTATTTTAGTGCCACGGTAAATGTGGTTACCCCGGAATTGATGGCCTCGGTAGTCTCCTTGTCGCAGGTGTGAATGAAAGAAAAATATTTCTTTAAATGTCTCATGGCCTCGCTGAAGGTCAGAAAGGTGGTTCCTATCTTTTCATACAGCAAATCAAACGACATTTTCCTGCCGGTGATGCTCAAATCGTCCTGCATGACCAGTATATCCGCTATGGGGGAGATCATGTCGATGGCCTCATGACCCGCGTAGGGAAGACAGAACCGCTCAAACACCAGTACCGGCTTTACCAGGCGGTCAACCAGGTCCCCGGGCGGCGGTTCGGTTACATTCCAAATGTGCGCGGTGATGGACAGGGATGGGAAAGCCCGGGCAAGCTTTTCCCGTACCTGCATGATGCCGGGTGCGCGGTCGGATATGATCAGCGGAATCGATTGATTTCTTTTTACCATCTCCTCGCATATGCTTTGGGTGACCTGGCCGGGTCCGGCGCCGACCTCCACCAGGGTGCCGATTTGCAGGTTTGAAAAGATGGCGGAAACCGTTCCGGCCATGACCCTGGTAAATATGCCGTAAAGGGGGCTTGCCGCCTTGTCCTTGAATATTTCCTGTATCCGGGGATCAGCCCAGTCCCACTCCGACTCCCTGGTTACCTTCGCAATCAGCCGCATCATCTGCAGCATCGGGAGATACACCTCCGGTATCTCCTCATCGTTCACATCCCTGCCTTCCAGCAGTTCTGCGGCGGCACGCTCCAGGGGCTGCCAGTTCCCCAGAACCGTGGTCATGTCTTCATAGTACCGCTTCATCGGTTCTTCAATCGCCTTGAGAATTGTTTCCCGCATAGCCATATGTTCCCCCGGGGTGCCCCATTACGGCAGGGCAAACGCCTTCTGAATCGCCGGCACCAGGCTCGCGACATCCTCTAAAACCTTCTCCTTGGGCCTGTCCACCTTCTTATCATTCACCTTTTCCTGGACCGCGACCTGCAGATAATCGACAACCTTCCCGCCGGCCGCGGTGACGCCGGCCTTGTTTTTCTCCTGGTTCTTCTCGTCCAGGATGGCGTTGCCGGTGGTGAAAATGATCACCTTTTTGCCGTCAAAGCGGTTGCGGGCGATCAGCGTGCGGATTGCCGGGGCGAGTTTTCCCGCCCAGAGCGGCGATGCAAGAATAATATGGGAGCTGCCGGAAAAGTCGGGATGTTCCGGCTCGATCCCCGTCTCCATGTTAAAAAGGGTGTTGAGCATGCCGGTGAGCCCGCCCCACGATCCCGACCGGTCGTTCAGGTCCTTGATCTCCACCAGCCGGGCCTTCAGCTCCTTCTGCAGCGTCTCGCAGGCCATCCTGGTATTGCCCGTGCGCGAATAGTAGAGGATGAGTATTTCATCGCCTGCGCTCTCCTGGGCATAGCCCGGTGCCATGCTGAAAAACAGGAGAGCGATAACAAAGGTCAGCACTGCGTTACGGGTTCTTTTCATGGCTTCTCCTAATGCTGTTGTTAAAAGTTTTTTACATACCACAGGAAGCAATGACTACTTCCCCCCTTTGTCGATTGATTGTAAATCCCAGAATTTGATCGAGGTGATTCGGTTGATGCGCTGCGGGTTGAAATAGTTGGTCATGTCAACCAGCTTTTTCCTGATGACGCCGGCATCTTTCGCCAGCCATATATAGCCGATACGCAGCTGCTCGTTATTCATGCTGAAGTTCCGTGATACGGAAAACAGGCAGACCTTCAGACAGTCCCGGTAGGTGCCCGCGGGCACGGTCACGTCTTCTTGCAGGACCGCGATGCTCCCGCAGTGCATCTCGGGATAAAATTCCTCCAACAGCGTCAGGCTGGGCCAGGTGTGGACGCAGGCATTGGTGATGGATGAGTGATATGTCCCCGGTTGCATCACCGCAGGCAGCACCACCAGCGGGGAATCGGGAGGATGGAAATCAGTGCAGCCGCCCACCAGGGACCAGAACCGGCGGTTCAGTACCAGCCCCTGCGGGGTAATCGAGTAATAGAAGATGTCCCCGGTATCTTCAAAAAAAGGCAGCGTTTCGGTGCCCTCGACCCGCTCTTTGTCCTTGGTGAGGGTCTTCCAGATGGCGCCCTGCTGGTCCCGGTAAGTCCAGGTGATGCCCGGCGCAAACGGCATTATCTCCTTTATGGAGACGGCTCCGGTTGACGGCGATCTGCTGCCGGCATGGGAAGTCACCGTATACACCTGCTTTTCATTTCCCCGGGTCACCACTCGCTTTATCGGGCCGATGCCGGGCGCCAGGTAGAGTGTCTCGGAGGTGCTGTTCTGCTGCTCGGTTGTGATTTTTTCCACAACCGCACAATTTTTAAAAACCGTTCCCGCAATGGTCACGTCCTCAAGTTCTTTGCTGATGAACCTGATGCTCTGAGTGATGGTTCCGGTTTCTTTAAAATTAATGTTTTTGTCGGGATCGGAAAAGACCTTGAAGGTTACTGACTGATCGACCGGTTCTCCCGGCTTTAAAGCGCTGGGAAGAAACAGCGGGGGGGGCTCCGGTATGCGGTACTCATCGGCGCTGTAATCGCCGTACAGGTGGATGCCGTCCCAATCCTCACGCAGGCAGAGGAATCTGCCGTTATCGAGCGCCATGAGTGTCACCCGACCCACGTTCTTCAGGGTGAGCGTGCCGTTGACCGCCCAGGTGACGGTTTCTCCGGCCTGAGCATCCTTGAAATTCCAGAACCGGCCGTCGTACAGCGGGAAATAGCCTCTCAGGTCGTAGGCGCCGGCATTGCCCGAAAAGAGGGCGATCAGCACTGCAATAGTAAGCGTAAGGTGCTTTATCCGATCAGGCATCGTGCGTGTCCTTTTTACCGGGGATGTATTAGAATGCGAGGCATCCCCACAATCTTCAGTGCTTGTCATGGTTCAGGCAGCTGATACCCAATTATCGAACCGCCTAAAACATCCCCTTTTTCTCTTCCTTTTCTTCGAGCACCAGCTGCGGCCAGGGTTCACCTTTCAGGACGGTGGCAATGGAATCAAAGAGCCCCTGTGAAATATGCGGCCGGTAGCGCGGGCCGACCGGTACGCCCAGCACCACCACCCGGGCTGTGCTCTCTTCATTTCCCTCTTCCAGGGTATAATGGAAGTCCTTCCCGCCCTTGAGCTCGGTCCTGAACGGTTTTGACCAGTCAGTGTACGGCACCTGTTCCCCGTATTCAAAATGAAGCGGCTCAAAGGTTTCAAGGCGCATGGCGAAGATGGTGTCGGTGTTCTCGCTGGTAAAATCGACCATCTGAAAGATGATGTGATCGTACTTTTCCTCCAGGCCGAGTTCCAGGGCTTCAAAGCTTGCCAGCCGCTTATGCTTGGGATCGTCCGCCTCCCCGGCAAAGTCGGTGTCGGCATACACCACCAGGGTGTTGGTCCCCTCGACGGCCTTTTCTATTTCTGATTGCAGGTTCCAGTAATACACCCGGCCAAGCTCCGGATAGGGGTCTCCCTTGATGTCCGGCCACCCATGGCGGGTAAGCACCAGGAGCTTGCGCTCTTCCCGGGGCAGGGAAAGAATTTCATCGGTTGCCATCAACTCGATGCCCTGCCGGAATGACGAATATGCGCCCGGGCAGGGGGTAAAGACCACCTTGGCCCGCTCGGCGACGGCATCCTTCACATCCTGGTAGAGGGTGTTGAAGTGCTCAAGGGACGAGTACACGGGAAATATGTCGCAGTGTACGATGGTCTTGACCTTGTCCTCCACAATCAATTCATCAACCGCTTTTTCAACCGTTTCCGGCTCCATGGTCCAGCCCCAGCGCATGGGAACATCGGGAAATGCCGCCTTCAGCATCCCCTCGACTTCATGGATAATCGCCAGATGCTGCTGGGTATAAGGGACCTTTTTGCCGGGCATCTTGGGATAATACGATGCGGCAATTTTAACCCCGACCTTCTCGACCGCGTCGATGTAGCCGTTTTCCCCCGGGAGCAGAAAATGGCCGGGTGACGTGCCGTCCCGGGAAGCCACCCATTCAACATCCTCAAGGTCCGCGTAGAGCTCTCCTTCTTCATCGGCGGTTTTGCCGAGACAGTCCATGAGCACTTTTGGCTCGTACTCTTCGGCGGATTCCAGATGCTCCGGATCCATGAGCACGGTCCCCTTGTCCCGCATGATGAGCAGCTTGAGCGCGGGCGGGAATGCGGTCCGGAAAATCATGCTGATATAGCGGTTGAAGAAGGAAAAATCGTACTCTTCCGGCTGCCCCAGGGCGGTGATCAGGACTCCCGGCTTCCCGGCCAGACTCGTGTCCTGATAGACATAGTCATGCCGGTAGTTTTGGTCATCCTGCTTGTTTGACAAGGCCGCTGAGACGCTTATGGAAAGCACTACCGCGGCGGAAATCAACGTCCAGAATTTAGCACGGCTCATCGTGGATCACCTCTCCTTTTCACGGCCCAATATCTTTTTCATGTCTTCGGCAATATCCGGAAGATCGAGCCGCAGCAACCGCTGCGGCGTGGGGATCCCGGTCTCCCGGTCCCACCCGCGAATCTGGTAGTACTCGTCTTTCATCGTCTCGAGCATCTCCGGGGTGATGACCATGCCCTTTGACGGGCCGTCGGGGATGGGTTCGGTGAGGAAGCGCTTGGGCAGCGAATCGTCCTTCCGGCGCAGTCCCTCCCGCACCGCAAACGCGCGCATCACATTCCAGATTCGTTCCGCGGTGAGCTCCGCTTCCGCCACGGTCAGCTCCATGCCGGTTACCGTGTTCAGAATGTCCACCACCACCGGGTTCATCTCGATGGGACCCCAGATGGACTCGGCAAGGTGGCAGACGATCATTGAGTCGGTCAGGACCATGAGATGGTTCACCTTGACCGTGTAGGCGGCCTTGCCTTCGGTGGTCTCCCGGGGCATGATGCCGGTGCGCTCTCCGGTGGGACGGCTGTCATGATGAGAGCCGCCGCGGGGGCCGGTTGCATAGCCCAGGGCGAACCCGGGCAGCCCCCGCGCGGAGTGACCGGCAAAACTCAAGCCCTTGTTCTGCATGGCAAAATCAGCCGCTCCTTTGCCGATCTTTTCGGCGGCCCGCTTGACACCCTCGGCCAGCAGGGAGCCGATGCCCTCGCGCATTGCGATTTTATTAATCAGCGGAAGCAGCAGGTCGGTTCTGCCGAAGGTCAGTTCCATGCCGTCGGTGTCGGCAGCGGTGAGATTGCCCTTTTCAAAATTCTCCATGGCAAAGGCGATGCTGACGCCGGCTTCAATGGCGTCCATGCCCAGGTCATCGCACTCACGTTCCGCGGCGGCAACCGCTTCGACGGAATCAATGCCGCACATGGATCCGAAGGCGAAGAGATTCTCATATTCGGGCCCCTCCACCGTGCATCCTTCAAAGGGGGTGGAGATCACCACGCTGTATTTGCCGCATTTTATCGGGCAGGCAAAGCAGGACTTGTCGCGCACCACTATCTTGTCGCGCATGGTCTCGGCGCTCAAGTTTTCCGCGCCTTCGAAGGTTTCCTGCTGCCAGTTGCGCGCGCCGAACACCCCCAGGCTGTTATTGGCGTTCACCAGCACCGGTGTACCATACGTGGGCAACACCTGACCGGTGGAAGGATGTCCGCGCATCATTTCACAAATCCCGCGGGATAGCTTGAGCGTCCCGGGCATGTCATGCACTTCAAGTTTTCCTTTGCCGCGCACCGCCAGCCCTTTGAATTTTTTTGAGCCAAGCACGGCGCCGATTCCCCCCCTGCCCAGCGCCCGGCATCCCACGACAATATTCGCAAAACGCACCATCCGCTCCCCGGCAGGCCCGATGACCGCAAGCTGCGCCGCCTCGTCACCAATGTCCTGCTTCAGCCAGTGCTGGGCCGCGTCGGTGCGTTCCCCCCAGACGCGCGTGGCGTCGCGCAGCTCGGCGCGTTGGTTGTCAATATATAAATAGACCGGGGAGGCGCTTACTCCCTCAATGATCACGCCGTCGTAGCCTGCATACTTCAGCTCCGGCGCAAAGTGTCCCCCCGCCGAGGAGTGGAAAAAGCCCCCGGTGAGCGGCGATTTGGAGTACACGCCGAGACGGCTGCCGGTAGGAGCCATGGTGCCGGCGAGCGGCCCCGCCAGAAACAACACCTTGTTTGCCGGGGCAAGGGGATCAATGCCCGGCGGAAGCTCATCATAGAGCATCCGGGCGGCAAGGCCCGCGCCTCCGATGTATTTTTTAAGCTGTCCGTTGGGAAGCTCCTCAGGGGTTACCAATTGCGCGGTGAGGTTTACCCGCAGGATTTTCCTGGTATATCCCTTGTACAGCATTGCTCCGCTCATGCAGCGACTCCTTTGGCATCCTCGCTCTTTCGTGATATGTTCTGGTCGCAGGAAGGGCAACCCTGGGGATACGCCCCGCAGAGGTTGTCACAGGCTGCCGGTGTTCTGGAAAACGGGTTCAGCTTGCGCGCCAGCGTGCGCAGCGCGCCAGGCCGTTTGATTTGTATGCCCTTGCGGACGCCATCCTTGTCCCAGATGATCACCCGCGCCGGGCAGACCTTGATGCATGCGGGATCGCCGTTGCAGGCATCACAGGTGTCCTTGATTTTCGGCACCGGCAGCTCGGGAATCCCCTCCATGGCAATGGTGATGTTGGAACGGGACGGATCGAAGACGCCGAGGCGGCTTCCGGAACATGCCAGCTCACAGAGACGGCAGCCCACGCAACGCTCGGGAATGACGTTGATCCGCTTGATCTTGCCCTGGAAGACGCCATGGGGGCAGTTGTCCCGGCATTCATAGCAGAGGGTGCAGGTGGCCGGCGCCTCGCCGATGGTTCTGATGGAGAGCTGTTCCTCCCCCTCGGGTTGCGACTGGAACTGGTAGCCCATGGTGCAGTGCGCTTCGGGCGGGCAATCAGGGCAGACCTGGCAACGCTCGGTTTTGAACGGCACGCGATACAGGGAAGGTTGTCCCAGGGTTACCCGGTAGCCGATATACCAGCAGAAATAACGGCAGTATACCCGGTAGGCGAACAGAATTGATCCCAGAAACATGCCGTTGGTGAGCACCTTGGTCCACACCATCGGCTTCCAGAGATTTTTCCAATCGGGCGAACGGATCATCTCGGCGGAAGAGGCAAGCTGGAAGACCCGCTCAAAGGTGTAGACAACGATAATCAGGCCCACCATTATGGCGGGGACATAAATGCGGTTAATCTGGGAGCGGAATTTGTCGGAAATTTTTATACCCTGGTAATTCTTGAAGTGTTTCAGAACGCCGTCCTGCAGGGCGCCGACCGGGCAGAACCAGCCGCAGAACCAGCGGCCGATAAAAAAAGGCAGCAGCAGCGAGCCCAGGAGCATGGCCAGCGCCCAGAAGAGCAGTTCGGGATTCTCGATGGGGCGGGCGGTCATGCCGGCGGCGAAAATTTCAAAATACCACACCAGGACAAAGGTCTGGGTGAACATGCGCCATTTTTTTGTGGCCACGGTCTTGTGTGCCCGGGCCGCCGGATCGGGGGGCGTTTTTAAAAGCCGAAAGGCAATGTAGAAGGTGTAGGCAAGCAGCGGGGTCAGCATCACCCAGTCGGTCCGGGGAAACAGCATGGCGCCTTTTCCGCCGACGATCCAGTCGATAATGTCATTGGTCTGCAGCTTCCATGCCTCCGCGTTGACCGGGAAGCGGAACGGCTTGTAGTTTCCCATGCCGTAGATGAATACGAAAAACCAGAAGTATGCCGCGCCCCGCGTTCTGCCGTAGTAAAAATCGGTGAAAAACAGTGTCAGCGCGCACAGCCCCAGCATCAGGCACACCCAGTTGCTCACGTAACCGGTCAGTATCCCTCCCAGGTACAGGATCAGCGTTAGGAGCGCCATATTCCTCACATGCCGTACAAATTCCTCGCGGGTAAAGCCGGACCACGCCATCTTACATTCCTCCTCCGAACAGGTACTGGAACCGGGTTACGATATAATGATACTCTGCCGGGGCAATGCCGAAGCCCATGCGCAGGTAGATGATGATCGCGGCAAGGTTGATCATCTGCAGCTTGAAATAGGACTCCCGCGGCACCAGGTTGCGCTTGAAAAAACGGTGGGCGCAGATGAAATAGAGGACAAACCAGGAATACATGAATATCAGCGATGCCACCCACCAGCTGTAAGCGCCTGCCTCATTGTTGGCCTTCACTTTTCCGTAGGCGGCAAGCAGCCCGGCGTTCTCCTCGGTGATAACAGTTCCCGTGACAAAAGATCCGTAATCCTGCACCAGGCTCTTTCCCACCAGCTCGGCGGGCGCGTCCTCATCAATGCGCAGACCCATACCGATGCTTTCATTGAACATGTCCGACATGAAGCCGGTCATGAGCGCAATGAGAATAAACGCCATCGAGCCGATGCGCGCCGCCTTTGAATAGGCCCAGTCCTTGAGCACCCATTTGTAAAAAACCCCCATTAAGAGCGCCCAGAGCACCCCGATCAGCGCGCCGGCCAGGACCCCTAAAAACCGCGCCGTGTAATGGCCCACCGGAAGATCCCGGAAATATCCGCAGATCTTGATAAACAAGGTGGGATACATGAACTGATCAAGAAAACGGTATTTTGCGTCCGCCGTGCCGAAGGTTTTACCGAAAAAATACCCGGGAATAATCAGCTCCAGCCAGATGGCGCCACGTACCCAGCCCCCCAGTCCCTTCACCTGTTTCATTGCGCAACTCCCCGTACGGTTTGAATCGTATTGAAACGCGATAGGTGTTGTTATGATGATGCGCTGCTCGCCTTTTCAAAGAGAAGGGCAACGCCGTTCAGTGTCTCATTAAGGACCCTGCTTTCAACCGTGTTCAGACGTTCCAGCAGCACGCGAACCGTCTCAATTTCCCCGTTTTTGAACATGTCCTGGCGCTTTTTGCCGTTGGCGGTCAGCCTGACATCGGAAACCCGCTTGTCCTTTTCATTTTTCGTCCTCTCCAGATAATCAAGCTGCTCCAGGCGGCATACCAGGTTGGTGGCGCTTTGCAGCGACATTCCCAGGGAACGGCTTATATCACTGATGCTGATGCTATCCCGCTCATGAAACAGGGAGAGCACCCGCATCTGGGTCATGGTGATGGGCAGGCGCTTCCCCTGCAATCCCCGGCCGATGTTTAAGCATCGGAAGATTTTCTGGAGGTTGAGGTACACCTGGTAGGAAAGCCTGTCGAAATCCGTTATTTCGACCTTCCGCCGGGACCTGTTTTTTGTTGCCAGACCATTCATGGCCGCTTTTTACCCGTCCGTTAAAAAATAGTACACAATGATTAACTAATAAATTGCTGTCTGTCAACTTTTTTTTTCCGTTGCGGGCAACCCGGTTCTCCCACGAGCAGCAACCTGCAGGGTGGGGCATCCGCCCGCGCGGGAGGGGGAGAAAATGAGAATAACGGTTAAATAGTTGGGGGAAGTGGCGATATGAAGCGTATACCATGCAAACGATGGTTCTTCAGAAACGGCCATGCAAAAGCGATGGTGCATATTTTTTACTTGCCTTTGCCGCCGTCCATCAATTAATATACATAAATGTACTAAGTTTGCGGTGTGGCCGGCTCATGCTTCACCGGTTGTGGGGCTCTGGCAGCAATGGAGTTTCAAAGGGATGGCCGTGAGCATGCTTGTTGCCGGCGCGGTGTATGGTATTAATTTTGCCCAGTGGATTTACAAGCGCATGATCGCGAGGAAGGGTGAGGGATAACGCGTACTATGGCGGTACGTCTTGTCCGCAGGCGTCACCGGTATGGCAGCGCATCCAATCAGCCCGGCATCAGGTTAATCCTGCGACACCGGCCCTATCATCCTTAAAGAAATGGTTGTACCCGATAAACGCGATGGCCATGTAGGCAACCGTTTTGGGTATCATCATCATGCCGATCATGGGGAATCGCGGATAGAAAGGGACGACCGGCCACATGCACAGAAATGATACAAAAATAAGCATGCTGAAGGTTACAAACAGCCGGTCCTGCGCCCTGCGAGCGTCACCCAGGATGAGAAAAGCAACGCCAAGTCCCTGAATGGTTAAAAAGATGTTGCGAAAGATGCCCCAGCCCACCGGAGCAATATGGATCTGCCACTGGTTTTGCGGCAGCGTCATGACGATAAAACGAACAACCCCGGCGGCGGCGAGCACATAATACCAGACGGTGAAGGGATGGTTATATCGCCTGCGCCACAGTTCCAGGAAACACAGGTAAAAAATGGTCACGGTGATTGAGGTTGATAAATTTCCCAGACCGGCAAGATGAATCGATCCTCCTAAAAATGCCGGACGGTAATCAAGCCCTCCTGCCGCATAGGCAATAATGCGCGAGCCAAGCAGCCCGGTGTCCCCCAGCACCAGAAAGAAAAACGCGGCCAGGAAGACGCCTGCAAGTCGCAACAGGTGGCGCGGGAGCGCTCGCACCTTGCAGGCCATAATGACGACCAGCGTCCAGATGGTTGTCAGGTAAAAGAGATCGAATACAATCTCCGTCCACATCCGCACCGTTTCACTCATAGGGGACATGTGCCTCTTTTTTCAGCGACGGTCAGCGCTCATCAGGCGCACACCGAAAAAACGGTCAAAAAGTTTACGACCAGGGTCAGGTAGGTGATGAATGAGGCATCATACGAACACTGACTCGCATACAGCAAGCCCGCTATAAAATCATAGGTTTTGACCAGTTTCTGCTGCCGGCAGATGGTTTCCTGGAGCGCTTCATCAGGGACCTCTGAATTGTTAATCGCGCAAAGCTGGTATGATTGCAGCGCTATCAGGATGTCCGCAACAATGCTGCCGGCAGAAAGGGACGTACAGACCTGGTCTCCTCCGCCTGACAGCGTCTGCAAAAGCGACCAGCCTGAATAATACAGCCCGGACAACAGGGAATCCCTGCATTCCGGATCGAGCTGCTGTTCACGCAACAGGTCAAGCGCCGCCATGTACTCCGCTAAGGCCGGCTGCAGCGATGCCGTATCTCCCCCCTTCAACGAGAGCGACAAGGCGTCAATCATCTGTTCGGTTTTCAAACACATGAGTTCGAGATCCCCTGCCTGATCATTGATCACACAGGCAGATGTAACGGGCATGCCGATCGCTTCGAGCTGCACTACATCCGCCCGCTGATCGGCTGCCGGAGCGTATGGGGGAAATGCCGCCGCATACAAACTGCAGACAAAAACAATAATCGCTGTTTTTTTACTCATCCCGGTCCTCCTCTCAACGATATGCACCACAAAAAGTAAGTGTCTCACAAAATACAGCAATACAACCGATTTTGCAACTTTTTAAACAACCCGGTAATCCTATCAAACCCCATGACCCTCTGGGGCGCCACGACGCGTGAAAATAGGGTGCAGTACTTTATTCCCCCTCACCTCAATCCTCTCCCCCAGGAGACTGTGTCATAATAGGGCGATTTGTCATTCCGAATCCTTCGCTTTGTCATTCTAAGCCCTTCGCTGTGTCATTCTGAACGAAGCGAAGAATCTCCGTTAATTGCTCAGGATAAACTTCGTGAGGAATCTGATACAATTGATTTTATTATTGTATAAGATTTCTCGGATGCCCTCGAAATGACAAAAGAGTGATTGTGACACAGTCTCCAGGGGAGAGGAGGTTGTTTTGATTCCCCTTACTTTTTGGGGAGAAGCAGTTAAAAAAGTTTCCCTCTCCCCGTTGTGGGAGAGGTTTACCCGCCTCTGGCGGCGCCGAAGGCGACCAGGGGTTAGGGTGAGGGGGGGGCTCAATCTATTGGTGTTTTAAAGGTATTTGAAATCGCGGTGTACAGTTACCGTGGTTGCCTCCATGGATACATTGAGGTGTCTCCTGCGGTGGAGAGGACGCCGTACTTGACTTGCATGTGCCCATATCTTATAGTGGCCGCATCATGCGCATGTACAGTGCATGTGTGCGTATACCCGAAACAAGAAACAGGAATATAAGGAGCGTCAGGAGCGATGAAAGACAGGTATGATGCGGTTATCATCGGCAGCGGCATGGGAGGGCTTTCGTGCGGCGCATGGCTTGCCCACCACGGGATGAAGGTCGCCGTTATCGAGCAGAACCGGCAGGTGGGCGGTTTCTGTTCAAGCTATCAGCGGGGCGGATTCAACTTTACCGTTGCCGCGTCCGAGGTGACCGGCACCACGGAGAGCGGGCTCATTACCAGGACCATCCGCGCTCTGGGCATCGAAAGCCAGATTGAGTTTATCCCCCTTGAGCAGGGCTACCACGTCCACTTCCCTGATTTTAATTATTACATATACTCGGGCGGCGGCACTGCCCGCGAGCGCTTCATGGAACAGTTTATCAAGCTCTTCCCCGCGGAGGCGGGCGGCATCCGGCGTTTTTTCAACACGCTGGAAACCATAAATGAGCAGGCCGACTATGCCACCTTCCTCGGCACGGCGCCGCGGGATATCGCGCGGATCCTCATCAAATGCCCGACCCTGGTCCGGCATATGACCAGGGGCATCGTGTCATTCATGGATGGCTATGTGAGCGATCCCCGGCTCCGGGCGGCCCTCTCGATTAATGCAACCTGCGCCAATCTGCCGCCCTCAAAGATGTCGGCCCTGGGCATCGCCGGGCTTCTCATTGAAGGGGGCAAGTCCATACCGCATGTCAGGGGAGGCGCGCAATCAGTAGCAGAGGCCTTCGCCGCGAGCGTGCGTGCCAACGGCGGGAGCATACTCACCGGCACACTGGTTGACCGGATCATGGTGGAGAAGGGTAGGGCATGCGGGGTGCGGCTGGTTAACTCGGCGCACGCCGCCGCAGAGGGCGCCGTCACCCAGGGAATGCCTGAGACCATAATGGCCCGGTATGTGGTTTCGAACGCGTCGGCACGACAGACATTCTTTCATCTGCTGGGCGGCAACCATGTCGGTGCAGCGTACCTGAACCGGCTGCGCGCATCTGAAGTCACCCCGCCGTTTTGCGCGCTGCTGCTCGGGCTGGATATTGATTTGAAGCAGATGGGTTTTGCGCCGGCGCTGCATATCCACACCTCCACCTATGATACCGAGCAACATTTTACCAACCTGAAAGACCGGCTGCTGGATGAGCATGCCCCTGATCCCTTTTTCCGGTTTCAGCTGGCCAACCTGAGCGATCCCGCATCCGCCCCGCCGGGGAAAACGGCGCTGGTCATCCATGCCATACCGGCGCCGGCTGAAGGATGGGAGAATCCCGATTTCGAAAAGCGGGTGGCGGATGTGCTGATCAGGCGGGCGGAAAAAAAGATTCCCGGCCTTGCGCAGCACATTGAGTACCGGGAGTTCTGGTCGCCGCGAACCGTACACAAGTATATGCTGAGCGGCGAGGACGCGAGCATCGGCTGGGCGCTTACGCCGCGGCAGATCGGGCCGAGACGGCTGGCACAGCAGACGCCGGTTAAGAATTTGTTCTTAAGCGGCCACTGGACGCGTCCGGCGCTGGGCATTATCGGGGTGACCGTATCCGGGTTGCAGGCGGCGCGCGCCATTCTTTCCCGGGAAGGCGTACGCGAGCCGTTGTCGGCCATCGGCATAGAAAAAGGGGTGCGCGTTTCGTAAGCGGGCGCAGAACATCATGACCACAATGCCCCGGAATTTTTTTTGCCCGGGGCATTTGTGTCGATAAGGATGCTGTCAGCGGGCGCAGTTATTTCTTTGCGTTGCGCCACATGTCTTGAAACATCGCCTTCATGGTTGCAGCCAGGGCCGGCGATATAATGGAAAGGCCGTACAGCTTTGGTTCCCGGAGAAAAAAGACCACGTGGTCGTCGTGTATCATGACCGAGTAGTCCATCTTCACGTCGTCAGGAAGCGCCCGGGTTTCGCGGGCTTCGCCGGGATCATTCTTTTGGTAAGCGCGCATCACCCCGGTGTCCGGGACCAGCATTTTCACGAAAATGCCCAGCTCGGTTCGGGTGGGGATATAAAAGCCCTGGTCATAGGTGCGTTCATAGGCCTGCATCAAAACTTCCACGCTGCCGGCGTAGTAAATGATCTTTTCCCGGCTGGTCAGGGTCCGCTCGGCGATCGCTTTCAGATCCTCCGGTGTCTCGGCAATCTCAACATGGGGTAGGGATTCGATGTTCTTAAGCACGTCGCGCATGTGGTTTTGCTCCTTTTAGCATGAAAACAGATTGATGATACCCCCTCACCCTAACCCCTGGTTGCCTTCGGCGCCGCCAGAGGCGGGTAAACCTCTCCCCCGTTGGGGCGATGGCATCTTTTTCTCTCGCTGCCCTCATTGAAAAGAAAATCAACAAGCCCCATCCCTCTCCCATTTGTGGGAGAGGGATGGGGTGAGGGGGAAATGAATTGATCGCTTTCATTTTAATAGTTTGTGGCACCCGAAGGGGCATAGGGGTTTGATTCGAACATAAGATTTCCGTAGGGGCGACCGGCCGGTCGCCCATGCCTTTGGATGCGCATTACAGGAAGGGACGCGCTCCGTCGCGTCCGAATAGCATATGCGGCCATGACGGAGCATGGCCCTCCCCGGGGTTTTAATGGGTGCGTCGATGGTGCAATGCCCGACGCGCTATCTCGCAAAAAAGAGGTCATTGACCCGCTCAATCCCGCCGGTCTTGCCGAACAGTATCGAATATAACTTTACCGCCGGATCATGATTGATGACGGTTTGATGATATGCCTCGAAGTCCTCGCCGGCCTTTGTCCGGTCTTCCGCCGCAACCGGAGTTGCCGCATCGACCAGCGCCAGAAAGAGGTGGAGATAGTCATTGAACAGAGAAAGGGCCCGCCCATCCAGCTCCGGCGGCACCTCAACATAGCAGTGGGCTTTTGACATGATGTCGTTGATTTTCCCCTTGAGCGTCAAAGGTCTTGCCGTCAGTTCCGGGTAGCTCTTCCGGATGGCCATCATCCGCTCTTCAACCTGCAGCGCGCTCCACCGCTCCTGCCGCACCGTCGGATGAATGTCCACCAAAAACGCCCGTTTCGCGCCCATGAGAATGGTCTCTGATGAAAATATGGGAAGATACAGCTCGGGGCGCGGCCCCAGGAAGATGGAACGCGAGCAGCGGGAACCGGAGACGAATTGCGTGGTGAGCACCATCACCCGCAGGAGCTTGTCCGTCTCGTGCACGCTGCCGTCAATTTTGATGATGCCCAGGGCGCGCAGGGGGCGCTCCGGGAACGGGTGCTGTAAGGATACCGGTTTGAGACGGTAGCGGCGGGAGAGTGTGTCACGGAAACCCAGATGAATATTTTTCAATTGTTCCGCCATGGTCTTGATCCCTCTTTTAACACGACAATAGAGTTATGCCCCTCACCCTAACCCCTGGTCGCCTTCGGCGCCGCCAGAGGCGGGTAAACCTCTCCCCCGGTGGGGCGAGGGGATCCTTTGTTTTCCTTGATGCCCCCGAAGGGAAAGAGAACAAATGAGCCCCCTCTCCCCTCTGTGGGAGAGGGATGGGGTGAGGGGTACAAAAACGGGCTGCAGTTAATTTTATGCTTCCTGATACCCCAACGACGCGTGGAAGTTTGATTAATGTTTGTACCTGTGCACATTCTTCCGCCGGATGCATAACGCTCTTGTAACCCGCATCATCATTATCGCCGGACCGCTGCGCAACACCGGCATACATTACCTTTTCCGCTTCCGGATTACAATGTTCTTCTGACGTAATTTTCTCCCGGGGTCCTTTTCGACAAAAAGGGGCCGGCCGCTAAAGGGGGCCGTCTCCGTATAATACATCAGGCTGGAATAGGTGGACGGCGTCGGGGTGAAGATCTGCAGCTGTTCCGGGCTGATCCTGAGCGTGCGATCGGCAAACTGCTTAAGCCGCTGCATTTCAGGTTCGCCGCAGCCGGGATGGGCGGCAATCAAATAATAGGTGAGGTAGTTTTCTTTGCCGGCAGCCCGTGACATCCGGTTGAAGAGTTCCCTGAATGCAATCAGGGAAGCCGTTCCGGGTTTCCCCATCATCTGCAAAACCGAATCCTCGCTGTGCTCCGGCGCCACCTTCATCTGACCGGAGACATGATGCTCAACCAGTTCCTGCAAATACGCCGTGCCGTATTTCCGGTCGCTTAAAAGCAGGTCGTAGCGTATGCCGGAGGCTACAAATGCCTTTTTTACCCCCTTGACGCGCCGGATTTGCTTCAAAAGATCCGTCTGCCGCCGGTGATCAGGCTTAAGGGAAGGACATGGGTTCGGATAGAGACAGCGCTTGTGCGGGCAGCTTCCGCGGGACATCTTTTTTTCACATTCCATGCCGTACATGTTGGCCGTCGGGCCGCCCACGTCCAGGATGTAGCCCTTGAAGTCAGGGTGGCGGGTGAGCTGTGTCACCTCAGCCAGGATTGATTGGGGACTGCGCCACAGGATGCGCCTTCCCTCGTGCACGGCAATGGAGCAGAAGTTGCATTCCCCGTAGCAGCCGCGATGGGTGGAGACTGAAAACCGTATCGTCTCCAGCGCCCGCACCGCTCCCTGCTTCTGATAATAGGGATGCTGGGCCCGCTCGAAATCGAGTGCGTAGACTGCATCGAGCTCGGCCTGGGTGGGGTAGTCGCCGGGCGGGTTCTGTAGCAGATAGCGTGTGCCATGCTTCTGCAGCAAACCTTTCGCGGTAATCGGATCGCAGTTTTGGTAAAAGGTGTGGAACATGCGGATAAAGGCGTGTTTGTCCCGGGAGACGGTTTCATAGGCCGGCAGTTCCAGAAATCCGTCTCCGGTTCCGGCACAGTCCTTTTCCCCGGCTATGTAGCAGAGGCCGCGAATCTTCCTTACATCGCTCCCTGACGTAAGGGCAGCGGCAAGCTCGATGATCGCCTTCTCAGCCATCCCGTAGAGCAGATAATCCGCCTTGGCGTCAAACAGGATGGAGGCGCGCACCCGGTCGGACCAGAAATCATAATGGGCTATGCGCCGCAGGCTTGCCTCGAGTCCGCCGAGCACGATGGGCCGGGTATTTTTGAAATAGCGGCGGATGAGATTGGCGTAGACAATGACAGCGCGATCCGGGCGTCGGTTGTTGATGCCGCCGGGGGTATTGTCATCGGTTCTCCTTTTTTTCTTCAGCGCCGTATAGTTAGCTACCAGTGAATCAATGCTGCCGCCGGATACCCCCCAGAACAGCCGGGGCTCCCCCAGCCGGGAGATGTCGCGGCCGCTCTGCGTATCCGGCTGGGCAACTATACCCACCCGGTAGCCGGCACGCAGGAGCACCTTGCCGATCAGGGCGACGCCGATGAAGGGGCTGTCGATGTAACTGTCTCCGGTCACCAGGATGATATCGGCCTGATCCCACCCCAGCGTATCCATTTCCCGGCGCGTCGTGGGAAGAAACATTGCTGACCTATCTGTGCCTGCTATTTCTTAATCAGAAATGGTATTGAGTGAATGCACCTGTCGTGCTAGAATGCGCTCCATGACATCACATACCACAAACCATTCTTCGCTTGCAAGTTATGCCTGGCTTTCGATTGCCGCGGCGATTGTAACCATTGTCCTCAAGGCCGTTGCATACCTGGTGACGGGATCAGTCGGTCTGCTGTCCGACGTGCTGGAATCGTTCGTCAATCTTGCCGGTGCGCTGATGGCCCTGGCGATGCTGACCATAGCCGCCCGGCCCGCCGACGAGAACCATGCCTACGGGCACAGCAAGGCGGAGTATTTTTCAAGCGGTGTTGAAGGGACCTTAATTCTGATTGCCGCACTGGGCATTGGCGCGGCAGCAGTGCATCGACTCATCACCCCCCGGCAACTTGAGCAGGTGGGGACGGGAATAGGAGTATCAATCGCGGCATCGCTGGTGAACCTGTTTGTCGCCCGCTTGCTGCTGCGGGCGGGCCGGCAGTACGGTTCAATCACCCTTGAGGCAAATGCCAGGCATTTGCTGACCGATGTGTGGACATCCGCGGGCGTGGTGGCCGGAGTGGGAGCGGTTGTCCTGACCGGCTGGCAGCGGCTGGATCCGGTGATTGCGCTCATCGTTGCCGCGAACATAGTCTGGTCGGGCGGGCGGATTGTGTACCAGTCGGTGTCGGGATTAATGGATGCGGCCCTGCCGGCGGAAGAACGGGACACCTTGAGAAAAGTCCTTGAGACTTGTATCCAAAACGGGGTTGAGTGTCACGCGATTCGCACCCGCCAGTCGGGCAGGCGCCGGTTTATATCACTGCATGTCTTAGTGCCCGGCGGGTGGACGGTTCACCAGGGACATTGCATGCTGGAGGTTATTGAAACATCCATTTGTCAGGCCCTGCCCAACGTGACCGTCTTCACCCACCTGGAGTCGCTTGATGACCCGGCGTCCTGGAAGGACACCGAGTTGGATCGCTAGCACCGGCGCGCCCCGTTCTCTTCAAGGCAGTGCCCACCATCGGTTTTGTGCTTGACAGCGGTCATGGCATACTATATAAGCGCGGCAGAATGTACTGAGACAACTATTATGGGTGCCTGCTAACCGGTTGCGCATCATGAAACATATGAAACTGTTTCATCAGGTTATTTATCTGTGCGCGTTTCTCTTTATGATTTTATGTCCCGCGGTGCATCAGGTCAATGATGCCCTCGGACATGACATTGTTATAAAAAACGGAACCGGGACGCAGCAGAGAACGAAGCGAGAAAAAGCGGCCAACCATCCGATACGGGTCCTCAATGCTTACCCGGCAGCATTCAAAAGTCCTGCCATGCCCGCAGCGCGTCATACCCACATCCCGCTGCCGGTCACCTCATTCAATCTTTCAGTGTTGTCCACCATACGACTCAATCTATAAGCACTTTCCACGGCAGGCATTCCATTTGCTCCTGCTGGTTATGTCTTCTATGGGTTGGGACTAGGGTTTGCTTGTCGTGCAGCACGGAAAGCTTTTCCTTGCAAGAAAGCAGCATGGGCATGGGGTGACAGGTTCAGTGTACAGATTATGTTTACCAATGGTGTGAACGGTACTGCCGTATATCAGGCAGGATGGGCTTGCATCTGCAACAGATCTGGATGAAATTGACATATGGGAGGTGTGCCATGACACGTCGGCTTTTCAAATGCGCAGTGATGATTCTTGTATCGTTGTATCTCGTATGTTGCAATGTGCTTCCTTCGCCGGCGGAAGAACCGGCCGGCGGCAAGATCCTGATTCTGTATTATTCGCTTACCGGGAACACCCGGTCGGGATGTGAGGCATTGCAGCAGCAGCTTGGTGCGGATATCATGGAAATAAAGGATTTGAGAAAGCGATCCGGCAAGTGGGGCTTTTTCAAAACGGCAATCGGCTCTCTGTTTGGCAGACATACCAGGATAGAACCGGAGAAGGTTGATCTCACCGGTTATCACACCATCATCCTCGGATCGCCCATCTGGACCGGCAAGCTGAGCATGGCCGTTCGCACCTTCATTGACCGGAACCGCTTTGACGGCAAGAAGGTGATCATTTATACCACCACCAATGCGTACGAAAAAGAGAAGTACAAGGACAAGGGCAAAAACCTGGTGCGGAAAAAAGGTGGTGAGGTGGTCGGCTATTACCAGATCCTTGCCAAGGAAGAGGTCGATGGAAAAAAGATAGATCGGACGAAGGAGCAGATTATCACCGACACGCGTGCCCTTGTGCCGGAGATACAGGGATTATTGTCAGTTGCTCCGTAAACCGGGGATGATAGGGCCGCGGGAGAGAATGCTCAAGCGTTGTGCCGGAACGAGGAAGTGAACATTCAGGGAGCAGGTTTCCGCTGGGAAGGATAGTGGAAGGATGTGCCATGGAACAGGCTGATGTAACCATCATAGGGGCGGGGGTAATCGGACTTTCCGTTGCCTCCTGTGTAGCCAATGGCAGCAGGAATGTGGCCCTGATTGAACGGCATGCGTCGTTCGGGCAGGAGACCTCCAGCCGGAACAGCGAGGTGATTCACGCCAGCATCTATTATCCGCAGAACTCGCTCAAGGGGCGATGCTGCCTCGAGGGCAATGAGCTGATGTACGAGCTGTGCGGGAATCACGGCATCCCGCACCGCAGGACCGGCAAGCTGATTGTTGCGGTCAATGAAGAGGAGGAGGCACGGCTTCCGCAGCTGCTTGAGACGGCGCGGGGCAATGGGGCGAAGGGAGTGCGGATCATCAACGCGGAGGAAGTGAAATCCCATGAGCCCAATGTCACCGCGCGGGCGGCGATACTCTGTCCCACCTCGGGCATCGTTGATTCACACAACCTGATGCGCTACTATGAGCGGTCTGCCCTTGAGAAGGGCGCCTCCATCGTTTACCATACCGAGGTGCAGGCGGTGGAAAAAACAAGCGGGGCCTATCTCTTGCGGGTGACCGATACTGCCGGGAGGGAATATGACGTTCGGACCAGGGTGCTGATAAATTGCGCCGGACTCGAGTCGGGAAATGTGTCGGCAATGCTGGGCATCGATATTGACGCGGCGGGCTACCGGATCAACTATTGCAAGGGGATGTATTTCCGGGTGAGCGGCAGCATCAGCCGGTTTCCCGCAATGCTCATCTATCCGGTGCCGCCCTGGCCGGGTTTTGTGGGAATTCATACGACTCCCGACCTTGGAGGCGGCATGCGCCTGGGGCCGTATGATGTATGGGTCGATCAGATGGACTATACGGTTGACGAATCGCTGCGGGAGTTTTTCTACCGCTCGACCGTTTCATTTCTGCCGTTTCTAAAAAAGGAACACATCAACCCCGACATTGCGGGCGTGCATCCCAAGGTGCAGAAAGAGGGGGAGCCGATCAAGGATTTCATCATCAGGCATGAGGCGGACCGCGGTCTTGAGAATTTTATCAACCTTGTCGGCATCGAGTCACCCGGGCTTACCTCATCTCCGGCAATCGGACGATACGTCGCGGCAATGGTAGATGAACTATCGTGATGTTTGTTGACGAGAACCGTGATCGCCCGATGGTGAATGTATCAGAACCGCCGGGGACATGGGCAAGCGAAACAGAAACGAAAAGCAGCAGTTCCGGCAAGGAACCGCTGCTTTTTCTTCGGGCACAGAGCGCTCTTTAGTGCATGATCATTGCGTTGCCGTATTATTTGCCGGCAGCGCAGGCCGTGCTTATTTCAGGCGCTACTTTTAATGCTTCCGTGGCAATCTGCTCCTTGGCCCTTTCTACCTTCTTCCCCTGGATCGTATCCTGGGCCAGAATTTCGTAGTATCCCGCCGCGATGCCCCCCTTGGCCGTAATCAGGCTTTTTATCATTTGCCGCTGCTCTTCATTCAAAGAGGCGTTGGTGGTGGTTAGCAGGATGACCTTTTTGCCGTCGAACCGGTTCAGCTCTATAAATTTGCGCATGGCGGGAGCGAGCGTTGCCATCCAGACCGGTGACGCGAGGATAACACAGTTGCTGGCAGAAAGGTCTGCGCTCTTCGGTTCTATCTCGGTGTCCAGAACCCATTTGGGTTTTACATCCTTTTCCATTTTCAAGTTTTCCGGGGGATTTTTTACATCCTTCAGCGCCACGACCGCCGCCCCCAGACTTTTTTGCAGCGCTTCACAGGCAACCCGGGTATTGCCCGTGTACGAAGCATACACGATAAGGATGTTCCCGTCGGCGGGCGAGGAAACGACCGTCGCAGCGCCTAACGCACCACTGCTCAACATGGCGATGATTAAAAATGCTTTTGTGAGGTTCGAGCAATGCATGGCCTTGGTCCTCCTGAGTGCAGTGTGATGGAAATGCTATAATGATACCATGCGGGCGCCGAAGCAACAAATCAAAACGCCATTATTTTTCAAAAGAATGATCGGGCAGGAGAGGGGGCTCGGTTGTGTCTTTCTCCATTGCGATAACCTGAGGCAGGTCATTCTTGGGATTATTCACCAGCGTGGAGACCGGATACATCGTCATGTCATCGGCCGGATAGGGGCGCAGCATCTTCAGCGCCTTCGTTATATCCAGGCCGGGATCGAGCCATACCTTTTCATCCTGCGGCAGCAGAATTACCGGCATCCGGTCATGGATTGCAGCAATAAGCGGATTGGCATCGGTGGTTATGATGGAAAAAGATTTAAGCTCCTTCCCCGTGTCGTCCTTCCAGTAATCGCATATGCCGGCGAGGGCAAACGGCTTTTCGTCCTTGAGCACCACCCGGTAGGGAACCCGCCGGGCCCCTTTTCTGTCCCATTCGTAAAATCCATCCGCCAGCACCAGGCAGCGGTGTTTTTTAAAGGGGGTGCGGAAGGCCGGCTTGTCCGCGATGGTTTCCGCCCGGGCGTTGATGAGGCGGGTGCCGATTTTCGGGTCCTTGGCCCAGAAGGGAACCAGCCCCCAGTGGAACAATTGCGCGTCATGGGGGGTCTCTTCCGGTATGACCCACAGTTCCTGCCCCGGCGCCGCATTATAGCGCAGGCGATAGTTATGAGCCGGTATAGTGACGTCAAACCGCTTTTTGATCAGTTCCCAGGGGGTGGTCAGGGAAAACCGGCCGCACATGTTTGTATCCGTCCTCCGCTGCTTTTATTGAAGGAATGTAACTTCCTGCTTGACAGGTGAACATTTGTTCACTATAATCACTGTATCATACCTACCAGGCTGTTGAAAAAGCAGTGGTGTACGCTGACAAGCTTGCTTACTAGTGTGTGGTTCAAGGGGAGGGTTGCCTATGCAAAAAGACTACGAAAAGAAACTGCACAAATTCTATCAGAAAAACAGGCGGATGCCAAGCTTTCGTGAAATCGGGCTGATCACCGGCCTCAAATCCACCAATGCCGTGAGCAAGCTGATTGACCGGCTGGTGGCCCGGGGGGTCATCAAGAAGGACGCAACCGGCAAAATAATCCCCAAGCGGCTGCCGGGTGCGACCAGGATTCTGGGAACGGTGGCGGCGGGTTTTCCGTCCCCCGCGGAAGAGGAACTGGTTGACACCATCACCATTGATGAGTTCCTGATCGCCAATAAAGAGGCCACCTACATGCTGAAGGTGAGCGGCGACTCCATGATCGAGGCGGGCATCCATCCCGGCGACATGGTGCTGGTGGAAAGGAACAGAAGTCCGAAGGAAGGGGATATCGTCATTGCCGAAGTTGATAAGGAATGGACAATGAAGTACCTGAAAAAGCAGGACGGCCGCCTGGTGTTGGAGCCGGCCAACAAAAAGTACAAAACCATTGTTCCCGGGGATGAGCTCAAAATTGCCGCCGTGGTTATTGCGGTGATCAGGAAATATCACTAGCAGGCTGCTCAAAAACACCCATCTGCTGCGTGGCTCAAAAGCCCTCCTTCTGAGCCACCCATCTGCTCCTCAGGATTTCGCGCGCCTTGCCTCCGGATGTTTTTGAACCGCCTGAGGAAAACAATTTTTTCAATAACCTCTGATGAACGACCAGCCGCTGTGCATCAGCTCATTTGAAAGGGCCATCCTCCATATTGACGGGGACGCCTTTTTTGCCGCCTGCGAGCAATCCAGAGATCCCGCGCTCAAAGGCAGGCCGGTCATCACCGGCCGGGAGCGCGGTATTGCCGCTTCCTTAAGCTACGAAGCCAAGGCCCGGGGAGTGAAGCGGGGCATGCGCATATCCGAAATAAAAAAGATGTGCCCTGATGCCGTCCTGCTGCCATCCGACTACGAGACCTACAGTTTGCTTTCCAAAAGATTTTTTGAGATAGTGCGCCGCTACACGCCGGAAATTGAGGAATACGGCATTGACGAGTGCTTTGCCGATATCACCGGCCTGCGCCGCCCGCTTCGCCTGTCGTACCCCAACATAGCCGGAAAGGTGAAAGCGGCCCTGGATGCGGAACTGGGATTTACCTTTTCCATCGGGCTCGGCCCGAATAAAACCATTGCCAAAATCGGCTCCAAATGGAAAAAGCCGTCGGGGCTGACGATCATCCCCGGCTATCTCATCCACGAATTTCTGCGGCACAAGGCCACCGGAGATGTCTGGGGCATCGGCCCGCAGACCAGCGCCTATCTCACAAAGACCGGGGTGCGCACCGCGCTGGAGTTCGCCCGGAAAAGCGAGGAGTGGGTACGAAGCAGGTTTACCAAGCCCATTTTTGAAACCTGGCAGGAACTCAGGGGCGTGTTCGTGCTTCCGCTCGACACCGTCGGGAGGACCACCTACACCTCGGTGCAAAAGGTCAAGACCTTTACCCCGCCTTCACGCGATCGCGACTTTATTTTTTCACAGCTTTCCAAAAATGTTGAGAATGCCTGCATAAAGCTGCGGCGGTATAATCTGGCGGCGGGCAGGGGGGCGTTTTTCCTCAAGCTGCAAACCTTCCGCTACGAAGGCCTCGAACTCCGGTTTTCGCGTCCCACCTCCATACCCAGTGAGATCATCAAGGTTATCGAAACCTGCTTTGAGGAAGTCTATGACAGCCGGTGCCTGTACCGGGCCACGGGCATAGCGCTTTTTAACCTGGAGGAGGACCGGGTCAAACAGCTGGATTTGTTCAACCATGCCCTGCGGGCCCTGGAGATGAAAAAACTGTACGAGAGTGTTGATGCCATCAATCAACGATTCGGCAAGCACACCGTTTTCCTGGGCAGCAGTTTTCTGGCCCATGACCGCCCCCAGCATGAACGGGAGCGGAACGACGCCCCTGAGCGAAAAAATCTCTTGTTAAAGGGAGAGAACCGGAGGCAGCGGATTGGCATACCGATGTTTATGGGAAAGGTTACCTGAGCATGCCCCTGGTATGGGCACACCAGGCAGGGGAGACGCTGTACGTGCTGATCATGAATCTTTATAAAAATTGCTTATTTTTTTTACCTTACCCATACGGTGAAACGGATCTTTCTTTGCTCCATCACTTGTTTTTTATGTTTTCAAAAATGAAACATCGCGAACACGCTGAGCGGATGTCTTGATGAAAGTATGCCTGATAATTTTTGTGCCGGGGAATTGACTACGCTGCATTGATGATTACTGTTGGGCCGTGATTAGAATGTCTGCGATGCTCGTTGATAGGGTGATTTGGCAAAATCTAACAGAGCAGTGAACATGCCCTTTGGTTACCGCAACCCTTTGTAGGGCGACAGGTAAAAAGAGAGATGGAAGCCGAATAAAACCGGACGGCATACGCGGATTAACCTTAAAGCCCCTCATCGGTCGAACCGTTGAGGGGCTTCGTTCTTTTCGACTATACCCGCCATCCCCACAAGAGGAAAAATAAATCAGTTATTTAAAATTGGTTTTGTGAACCCTTGACTGAGATTAATCGATGATTATGGTTTTGCCACACAAGAACAATGGAGATGAAGGAGGTGACTATCTATGGCAATCACACTGTGGAGAGAACGGAGACCTTTTGAGGGTCTGACCCGGTGGTTTGATGATATCGATACGTGGTTCGATACCGGGTTCTTTACCGAGATGCCCGAGAAGCAGTGGCGGCCGGCAATAGACGTTGAGGAGAAGGATGGGAAGTATGTAGTGCGGGCCGACTTGCCGGGTATGAAGAAAGGCGATATCCATATCGAATTGAGCGATGGATGCCTGACGCTTCGTGGAGAAAGAAAGTCCGAGCACAAGGAGAAAAAGGATAACTATCGCCGGGTGGAAAGAACCTATGGCTGCTTCGAGCGCACGCTGAACGTGCCGGAGGGCGTAACCGAGAAGGATATCCATGCCAGCTACAAAGACGGCGTTCTGGAAGTGTCCATGCCCGTACCGAAAGCGGAAGCGGCAAAAACCACCGACATTAAAATTGAATAAGCTGTTACCGATAGTTAGTGACGTGGAGGAAGGGGGCTGATGGTGAGCCCCCTTGCTTTTTGCATAAATGGACCACGCACCATTCCTCGGGGTTTGCGGCGCGTGTATTGACGCGTGCATATTTTTCCCGTATACTCGAAAGCTGCAACGGCAATCCATATCCTTGGGTACACAACGATTGCATTACTTGATGACAAAGGAGGCGGGTGGTATGAGGCTTATGGCAATTATTGGCAGTCCACGGAAGAACGGCAATACGGAAATTTTGGTAGATCAGGTGATTGCCGGATGCCGCAGCAGGACTGAGGTCGAACTGGAGAAAGTTCTGGTTGCGGATAAGCGGATCGATTACTGTACCGGCTGCCTGACCTGCATCATGCCGTCGCCGGGAACGGGGAGGTGCGTATTGGAAGATGACATGGCGGGCCTTTTGGAAAACATGAAAAAAAGCGACTCCTTCATCTTCGGAACCCCCAATCATATGCGCACCATAACCGCTCCCCTCTTAAATTTCCTGAGCAGAATGCTCCCCCTGATGGAGTTTAAAGCAATCTATGACAATAAAGGAAACAGAATCAGCGGGGAGATCAGCACCGCCATTCAGAACAAGCCGGTGGCCATGGTTATCAACCAGGGCGAACCATATTTCTGCTCATCGCTGGTCTACGAGGTGCTTGAAAACAATTTAAAAGATTTCAAATTGCTGAGGGCGGGGAATATCATCAGCGTGAACAATCTGGCCAAAGGGGATGCCGGTAAGAACGCGGAGGATCTAAAGAAGGCGTTTGATGTAGGAGTGAAGTTGGCCATTGCCGCGGGTTGTGCGTAGCAGGAATTGCCGGCGACGCCCTTGGACGGGGTTCCGACCCCCGTGCCCGCAGGCAGCAGTATGGCAGCGCTGCGCTGCTCTGCCCCATGCCCCGCTCCCAGCTGAGCTCACCGCTTTTTTTTCCGCAATTGATACCTGATGAAGTAACCGCCGGCGGCAATGACAAACGCCATGATCATCAGGAGCGACACAACGTTTTGAGCGGCATGCAGGTTCCATCTGACCAGGAATCGCAGGAACGGCAGCTGGGTTTCCAGATTCTGGAATGATTTGTTGTACTTGGGAGTCAAGTTGTTTTCGATGAAGGGGAATTGCTGCTGTATCTCTCTCGTAATCGTATGAAGGATTGTCTCCATATATTGTTTTGTTTCCTGATCAGCCTCAGTAAAGACAATTTCATTTAATTCCGGTTCGATCTCAACAAATTTTGTTGCCGCCCACCAGATGCCGGATGAAGCATTATCTAAGGAAATGGACATAAACGGTTTCCCATCCCGCGTGATATATATTCTTTGCCTTAGGTCGTGTACCGTTAATACCGGCTTCATGGTAAGTGGGTCCAGACCTATATCCCTCAGCCTTTGTTTGAACTCTTCGCGCTGCGACGATTTCACCATCCCGAGCATGGGGTGATTATCTTCAGGGCTTTGCTTGTTTGCAGGACGTTTTATCTCAAATTTAATTTCGCCGCGCTCAAGCGCATTCCGGGAAAGATCATTTAATTTGATCTGCATGAGCTCGCGTCCGCTTTTCCGGTCATCGGGATTGGTAAGATTAATCCGTCTGCGGTGCCTCACGCCGCTTTCCCTTGCCAGCAATTTCAAGTCCGGGGTGTCAAAATAGGTATCGGTAAACTGTTCCTCATTGTAATAAGAAGCAAACAGGGGGTCCAACTGCTTGAACGCGGCACCATCGGTAGCATACCGGTCATGTAAAAACTTCCAGACCTCTTCAGCCCTTTCCGAGGGAACCAGTAATTTAGACTCCTGCTCGACGCGCAGCCGGTTATAGCCTGCCGCGCTGAAATCTTCTTCGTCAGCATCGGCGCTCTTCATAGCAATGAATGCAGGGATTAGTACCAGACAAAGAATACAGGGGTATCCATAGCACCAGATGAGCTTTTTCATATGTTCCTTTCTGAAGAATGAGTCATACCCAGGGAACCAGATGGGTATTCCCCGCGCTTACGCTGCCTTCCATGGTCGTGAGGCAAAGGGCAGTTCACCCAGCGCCATGCGGCAGAGATCGGTGATAAAGATTGCTGCCAGTCCCCGTTCTTCACAGGCGCCGCTGGTGAGCCAGTAGCAGCCGGGGCATAAAAATACCATCGCTTCAGCATCATGGTCGAGGGCATCATCAAGATTCATCTTCAGAATCTGTGCGCCGCGAACGGGATCTGATTCGCGCAGGCCGAAAGCACAGCAGAGGGCGTTCGTGCGGTCGTATCGCCGTGCCGCCCGCTCCACCCCGATCAACTCAAACAGCGCGTCCAGCGCGGGCTCTTTTTCAGGCGTGTAGCGGGAGATGCACGGCCGCTGGTAGGCGATCTTTTTGTTGAGCCTCATGATTAAACGGTCATGCCGGTGAAGGTACTCGAGCATGTACTCAATGATGTGGACCGCCCTGAACGGTACGGCGATGCCATATTCAGGCGCTTTCTTCACAACCATGGTATAACAATCGTCGTGCATAAAAACGATTTCCCGCCGGTTGAGCTTTGCCAGATTGTCGATATAGCGTTGGGCATGCGCCCGCACCCGGCTTTCCATGCCGGTGTGGAGAAATACAATGCGCGAAAAGTAATCGCTTCCCCGCACCAGGGTCAGCCCGGCAAACATTTTGCTTTCGGTGATATCTGGCGGAAAGGCATGGCCCATGACACAGAGGTTCAGGGCCGGCTTATCCGGATCGCCGGGGATAATCTCATTGGGAACAGCGGCTAGGGTCTGCTCAATAAAATCTGCAACACCGGGTTGCACAAAATGTATCTTTTTCTCTTCCTGTAGCCTAAGAATCAGGTCGTAGGGATTGGCGCCGGTCGGGCAGTATTCATTGCATGCCATGCAAGTAATGCACTGTCCCAGAATCGCAGCCTCCTCTCCCAGTTTGAGCGACTGTATCTCCCGGATTGCCGCATCCCGGGAGAAATCAGTGTGCGGGCACTGGACAAAACAGTCCCCGCAGTCGTTGCAGCGGTCTTCTTTGAACATTATTCTATCCGTATCAGCGTTATCTGGAAAGCATCGGCTTAAGGAAGGGGAAAATGTTGTACAGGTCTTCCAGAACCCGGAGCGTTTCCTGTTTAAGATCTTTTTCTGTCTTATCCCTGGTCATGATGCTTGCAAAGCCCCTGAGGCTTGCGCCCCGTTCCTTCATGCTGTTTCTGACCGTGTTTTCATCCTTCTCCGAATAGTTGCCCTGATTGGTTACCAGTACGTAGACGTCTTTTCCCCGCAGGTCGAGCGATTTCAAAAGGGTGCGCAGCGGCGTCGCCAGGCGATGTATCCATATCGGGCCGGCAATGATGATCGGATTATATGCGGTCACATCATGATAGAGCGAGACCACGTCATCATCCCAATCCAGCAGCTGGTCAAACACGCAGTTTACCGTCCAGAGACCATGCCGATTTTCATTGGAGATGATCTCCTCCAGCTCGCACTGCAGGCTGCCGGCAATTTCACGGGCAATGGTCCTCGTCGTCCCCAGTCTTGAATAGTAGATGATGAGCGGTTTTGCGGGGGGCGCACCCGCCGGTTCCGCAGCGGCAGTGATGGGGGCGTCGTGACTGAGGCGCTGTGCGGCCGGCGCCAGGAAGGCCAGGAGCAGCAGTGGAACAAGTGCAAGCATTTTCATCGGTTGTAACGGAACAAGGAAATGTTTCATAGGTTGATCCATCGGCGTCGGATGCCGTAGTAAAGGAGCAGTCCGGCCAGATAGGCAATACCCATATTCCACATGGCAATGCCGGCGGTGAGGAGCAGCACATACAGGTTCTCTTTCCTGAGCCGTATGTCGCGGATGACCAGCGCCAACTCCAACCCGGCAAAGAAGAGGATGATGCCCAGGATGGAACGGGGGAATACCTGAAAAAGAAATGCGATGGAATCACTGAGAAAAAGTCCGATCAGCAGCACCATAAGTCCCAGCATGACCAGCGCCCCTCCCGTCCTCGCGCCGAACCGGATATGCCCGGCCAAACCGCCGGCGCCATGGCACATGGGAATGCCGCCCAGGCAGGTGCTCACAAGATTCATCAACCCATGATCGAGACTGATCTTGCGAGCCGTCACCTTGCGGTCCGGGAAGTGGGCATTGTTTTCTGCCACCGTCCCGATGATGGCGTTCCCGAGGGTAAGGGGGGCCTGGGGAATTCCCAACAGCACACATCCCGCCAGAAGTTCCCTGACTGAGATTTTTCCGAAGGTCAGCTCGGGGAGGCGGAACCGCACGGAGAGGTGAGAAAGCCCCTGCAGTAGTTGAGGCTGCTCAATAAACGCCACGATCGCACCATATCCCAGAAGGCAGAGCATGGCAGGGAAACGCCGGTTCGTAAGGAGCAGAAAGGTGACCGCCACGCCGCCAACGGCAATGAAGGGTTGCTCTCTCATCATGCCCAGCCCTTCCGCAATAAAGTTCAGGCCCAGCCCCAGCATAATGCCGCGGACCACCGGCTTGGTCGTAATCTTCTCGATCCAGGTTGCCGCCCCGGTGAATCCCATCAGCAGCCAGAAAAGACCGGTAAAGATGCCCGAACCCCAGACCATGCCCGGGGTGATCAACCCGGGGTGGGAGATGGCCATCCCGCCTATCGCCTTCATCGGCTGAATGGGAATGGGGGTCCGGAAATACAGCCCGGCAAAGATTTTAAAAACGCCGAAAGCAACCAGTATCCCCAGCGGATCCATTTTGTTGATGGTAATATAACCCGCCACAAAAGGGATGAGGGTGCCCAGGTCGCCGAAGGCGCCGGCACATTCCATTTTGTTATAGTCGTTGCCCCAGATACGCATGGTTGAGCGCGGTGTCCCTCTGGAACTTCTGTTATGATGTGGCGTTCGTCGCCCTCATTGAAAAAAGCGAAGCGGCCAAGCGATTCACCCTGCTATTTAATTATATCTTGACAACGGTGTCAATACCGGTTAGTTATTAGCATATGCCAATAATCAGGAGTGATGATGTCGAGGCCGTTCAAGTGCCGGCATGTCGGCTGTGAGCCGGGGATCAATTACTTTAAGCCGCGGGGTATTCCGCTTGACGGCCTGCGGGAAGTTGTCCTGACCATGGATGAATTCGAGGCCGTACGGCTTGCGGATCTGGAGAGCCTCTATCAGGAGGATGCGGCGAGAAAAATGAAAATATCCCGGCAGACCTTCGGCAATATTATCAAGTCTGCCCGTGGCAAGCTGGCTGATGCGCTGATCAATGGGAAGGCGATAAAAATAGAAGGAGGTGTGTATACCGAAACAGGGAAACGACGCTTCATGTGTGAAGACTGTACGTACCAATGGAGGGTTGGATGCGGTGCGGGCAGGCCGGTGGTATGCCCGCGGTGCCGGCACAACCATCTGCACAAGACATAATAGTGAAGCACCCTTACCCCAACAGGAGGAGAACAGCATGAAAATATGTATCCCAACCGAGACCGGCGACGGCAAGGCCGCCCAGGTGTATGGGCATTTCGGCAGCGCGCCGTATTTTACCATCTGTGACATGAGCGATGGGTCAATGGAAATCATTGATAACACCAACCAGCATCACGAACATGGCAGGTGCCAGCCGGTTCGGGCGCTGGCGGGGAGAATAGTGCACGCGGTGGTGTGCGGCGGCATGGGGGCGCGGGCGGTGATGATGCTCAATGAGAGCGGCATTAAAACCTACCGGGCGGTTGCCGGCAGCGTCGAGGAAGTATTGCAGCGCTATAAAGACGGTGTGCTCGAAGAAATAACCATCGAAAATTCCTGCGCCAGTCACGGATGTCACTGAGCGCGGTGCGGCACGACCCGGTTCTTGCAAAGCCATGCGGCGCAGCATGTCGGGGAGAGCCGATCGGACCTCCCCCTTTTATGCGCGCCGGGTGACGGGCGGTCTGGAATGCGCTTTGCGCGTGACACCATCCGGGCGTGCCGTTCCATTCATGGAGGCTGATGATGAAAACAAGTATCATCTACTGGTCAAAGTCCGGCAACACCGAGAAAGTGGCGCTCGCGATGGAGGAGGGCTTCCGGGAGGCCGGCGCGGAGGTTATACGCAACCGGGTGGAAGACATCGGGGAGGTTGATTTTTATGCCTTCGACCTGGTATGTATCGGGTTCCCCTCCTACCAGTGGCGGGTGCCCAAGCCCATGGACGATTTCATCAAAAAAACCTTCAACGCCTATCGCAACCAGGGACGTGTGAAGGAAGGGGCCCCCAAGCTGGCGGGGAAACATGCCCTGATCTTCTGCACCTACTCCGGCCCCCATACCGGTATACGTGAGGCCGTGCCGCCGGTGCTCTATGCCGGGCAGTTCTTCGAGCATCTGGGATTTACCATCGTCGGGGAGTGGTACGTGGTGGGCGAATTTCACGGATCGCTGGAGGCGAGCACCAAGGGCCGGTTGGGAGACATCCGCGGCCGGCCCAACCGGGAGGACCTGCGCAACGTTAAGGACGATGCCATCCAACTGGCACAGCAGCTGCAGAAACACTAGCCGGGATGCCGGCCGGGAAACCAGCCTATCCCGGTTCAGGCATGCGGGAAGCGACTTTTGTAATGTGCTCATCAAACCGTTTAAGCGCTTCCTCGCTGCTCAGCCCGCTTTGCATGTGCTTTGCGAGCTCTCTGGCCAGCACCGCCTTGAGCATGGCGCTATTGTCGCGGTTGGAATCGCGGATCAGCTCAAGATATTTCAGGTCCACCGGCAGACCCTTTTCCTGGTAGTGGCTGATCATGCCGGCGAGATCACCCCGGGTTGCCTCGCAGTAGCAGACGTCGTAGGCAAGCCTGAACATGCCCTCGAGTTTGTCCTTGCTGTAATCGGAAAAATTGTCCCGCACCTCCTGATATAAATCCCGTCTGAACTCCTCAAGGCCGTAGTCAACCCCGCCGTTTGCCACCTGGTCGGATGTAAAGGTCCATTTCATGCGGCACGTCTCCTTTTAACTTTTTTTCCGGGACAGGATGGCATCAATCGCCCGATAAAACGCGTCCACCACATAAGGCTGGTATTTGCCCACGGGAACACCGTTGTAAATGACCCGCGTTTTTTTCTGCTGGAATTCCATGGTGAACGGAACCGACCAGTCGGGATAATCGAACGGGTCATACAGATGATAGTCGGTAAACCCCTCATAATTTTTGAGGGCGTGATAAAAGAGGGAATCGGTGTTTTCCGCGAAGAATTCTATGGGGAGGCCGATGGCAAAATCGTAGCCGTCACGTATGGCGTTCCAGTAGGCCTCGTTGGTTGAGAGGTATTTGTCATCAGGGTCCCAGATGGGATCGGCGAACTCATCCTGGCAGAGGATTACCTGTTTCCGCTTGAAGGGATATGATTCAACCATTTTCTTTACGTCTTGCAGGAGGGCGTCACGATACTTCGGGGCCAGTTTTAGCCACGCTTCCCAGGGGAATCTATCCCAGGGCATGCCGTGCACGGTAACCGCGACCATGACTTCCGATAATGCGGGCAGCGTGTCCAGCCTGTCCTTCAGCATGGCGAGATACGCCTGCCGCATTGAATCAAATTCGCCCATGGGAGGCGCCATGATCACCTTGATCTTTTTGCCGGGATGCTTTTGCTCCCACTCGTGAATGTACTCAAAGCTGTGGTAAAAACTTGAATTAAATTCCTCGAAATGTGAATAGATGGCCATGGGCGCGGCCAGGACAATGGTATCGCACCCGGCGTCCAGCAGCCGGTGCAGCTTTTCCTTCATCTCATAATAAAAAAGACTGCTCGATGCTTCCCAGGGAACCGCCCCGTACTTTTCCTCAATCCGGTTCCGCGCCGCGTTAATGACCTGGAAGCTGCCCTCCCAGTGGGGAAGCCGCTTCTGTTTTATGCCTTTATCGTAATACCAGATGCGTGATTTGTTGATGGCCTTGGCGGTCAGGGTGGGAATGCCTCCCTGGTGTCCCTGGTATAAAAAGTAGCCGCAGTCACGATGTATCATCCGCGATGGCGGTACCCACACCACCTCGCCCCGCTTGTATTTTTCCAGGTAGGGTTCACCATCCAGGTAGCGGTCCTTCCCGAAACGATCTTCCAGGGCAGTCGGCGTAAACTCCTCGAATTCGTAAAAGCGCACCGGATCGACCAGGGCGATGCCCTTGTCCTGCTCGGAAAAAATGCGGAACGGCCAGGGAATAATGGTCCGGAAGATTTTTTTGGTGATGTTATACCAGAAGATGTCATCATGCTGGGGGGGCATGATCAGGGCGGTAACAAAGATCCCCACCTTTCCCACCGGGACGGTATCCTGCGACTTATACACTTCGTAGTAATCCGGCATGATGCGCCGGTTCTTATATTTATAGAGACCATAGCCGCCGGCGGCTATGAGTACGAGAAGCAGTAGCAATACACCCAGCATTTTTAGCAATTTCTTCAAACAGACCTCCCTTTGTTGGATTATTCGAATACAGCCCTTTTCACTCGGTCCGGCGGGCAATGCAATTTTTTTCCGGCCGATCCGGTGGAGGGATTATAGGTAAAGCAACCCGGCGTGTCAAATAGAATAGTTGTCTCTACCCGCCTCCCGCCTCATCAGCCGGTCAACTCTGTGGTCCGGGATGGAGGTGCGTTTCATGCGGCGGCAGCACACGGGGGGGCGGAGGGAGCGCTCCCGCGTCACGCTTGTGGTAAAAGAAGAGCGGAGTGAGATGGCACTCCGCTCAGAGGACGAACGTGCTATTAAAAATCGGCATGCCTTATTCTATAAGCGCATAGATGTCGTCCGTCCATTGGGTGACTTTATCAAAATTGCGATAATCGCCTTCGGGCAGGATTTTACCGAACAAGACCCTCATCAGAAACTCATCAAGGGGTTCGAGCACGCTATAGTCCACCACGCCGGCAAACAATCCCGCGCTGCCCACCGGGACCACGTCCGGGAACTTTGCCAGCACTTTGTCTATGTAATACTCCTGGGCAATATCACGGTATTCGGCTGTGTCTTCATGCAGCAGCCCGCAGACGATAAACACCGCCACCGGCTTGGTTGCCAGAGCCGACTCCTGCGTCCTTAGGAACCGCAGCATCGCCGGGCGCCAGGATTCGCTTATAATGGCGGACCCCAGGACAACCGCATCGTACTCGGAGATATCCTCGATCCGCTCGACAAGAGTCATGTCGACCCGGGCGCCCGCGTCGCACAGGACATCCTGCATCCGGGCGGCAATGGTCCGGGTAGCGCCGTACTTTGTGTCATAGACAACCAATATTCGCTTGCCCTGCAGATTGTCCTCACCGCAGGTTTTTTCAATGCAGGCGCCGGGTATGGTTTTGAAGGCGCTGCCGGTTGCGGGAAGCAGCAGTATGAGGGAAAAGATGACGGCCAGCGCTGTTGCATGTGATGTGCGTATCTGTTTGAGCATGACATCCTCCTTGGTGAGATTGAGTTGATAATTAATTATTACTTGTATTTATGGTGCTGAGTTTATAGACTGATGGTATGCTTGTCAAGGAGTTTAACGCGGAAAGCAGGGCGGGCGGTTACGATGAAACGGTTAAAATGCACAGTGCTGTCGGTGGCCGGATTCATTCTCTCCCCGCTTTCCTTTTGGAATGATCTCCTGGTCAATTTCCCCATTGCCTATCTGTGCGGTGTGCTGTGCGGGTTCATAGCCCGGGGACTTTTTCTCCCGGGTCTGGTCGCCGGTTACTGGCTCAGTAATATAGCCGGCATGGTGCTGCTGCACAAGGGCATTGCCTGCATGGTGAATCCTGATCGTCCATTGAAGATTTCCGGGATTGAACTTGTCAAAAGCGGGCTGTGGTCACTGGCATACACGGGTGTGCTGATCATACTGGTCAAGGCCGGCATTGTACGGTTTCTCCCTGACTATTTTGACTGAAGGCGTGTTGCTGACAGGTATGTCCCTCTTGCGCGGAAAGGGATAGGGGGAAAAGTGCCCTGCCCGAAACCAATGCCGATGTTGAGCAGGGTCGTCTCGCCATCGTGAAGCATGCATATGAATAAAAAACCAACCTTGTTTAAAAAACTGTTCTTTTTGTTTCTGTTAACGGTCTTTCTGCCCCTCGGGATTTCGGGATATGTGAATTACAAAAATTATATAAAGATATTGGAGCAGGAAAAAACCGGGGTTCTTCTCTCAATGGCAGAGAACAAAATAGTAAATATTGAGAATTATCTCCAGGAGGCAAAAAGGATTACCGCTGTTTTGTCAGCCGCTCCCGTTGTTATGGATGCTGTTGGTGCATTTGCATCGGTCTTTGAAAACGGAATTACTTCACCAGCATATGAAGAAGCAGATAAGCAGTTCAGGCCCCGTCTCAGCAAACACCGGGAATTGCTGGAACTCAATGATATATTGCTTATATCTTTAGAAGGGAATGTTGTTTTCAGTGTAGTACGGCACAGTGATTTAGGAACCAACCTGGTAACCGGTCCATATAAAGATGGCCAACTCGCCAGGGCATTCAAGGATTTTAATCCTTCTCAAAGCATAGAGGTGTCTAATTTCAGTTATTATCCTCCGTCCCGCAAACCGGTCCTGTTTACGCTTGCGCCAATCTTCCAGGATGGGATGGTAAGGGGGTTTATCGCAGTACAGCTGAATACGGAGAAAATTTATGCACTCACCTCCGACTATAAGGGATTGGGGAGCACCGGAGAGATATTACTGGGTTTAAAAATCAATACGGATGTCGTATTTGCCAATCCCTTGCGACATGATCCCGGTGCGGCTTTCAGCAAGAAAATAGTCATTGGCTCGCCGCTGGCGTTGCCGGCGCAGCAGGCCGTCCAGGGGATAGACGGGTCCGGCACATCTACCGATTACCGGGGTGAACAGGTGTTAGCCGTTTGGAAATATCTGCCTTCCGCCCGGTGGGGCTTAGTGGCAAAAATCGATACCAAAGAAGCCTTTGCACCAGTCATAGCCGTGAGGAATTGGACGCTGTTTATATGTATCGCCACAGCCTGTGCAGGGCTCTTGGCAGCTTTCTATGTTGCCAAGTCAATTTCTTGGCCCATTCAAACGCTGCAGAAGGGCGTGGAGATCGTGGGAAGCGGCAACCTTGATTATCAGGTGGGCATGTCTTCCGATGATGAGATAGGGCGCCTCTCCCGGGCGTTTGATGCCATGACCGAGAATCTGAAAAAAATAACCTCTTCGCGGGATGAGTTAAACAACGTTACCATTGAACTTGAGCGCTCTAATCAGGAGCTCCAGCAGTTCGCCTATGTCGCGTCGCATGATTTGCAGGAACCGCTGCGCATGGTGGCAGGGTTTACCAAACTGTTAGAAAGGCGCTATAAGGACAAGCTTGACCGGGATGCCCAGGAATTCATCCATTTTGCCGTGGACGGGGCGCTGCGCATGCAAAAGCTCATCGATGACCTGCTGAGCTATTCGCGGGTGGGAACGCATCATATCCCCTTTGAACCGGTTGATTGCAATTACCTGCTCGACCAGGCCATCAGCAACCTGCAGGTGGCCATCGAAGAAAACCATGCGGCTATTACCCGGGGCAATCTGCCGACCATCACCTGTAACGGTTCGCAGATGGTGCAGCTCTTTCAAAACCTGATAAGCAATGCCATCAAATTTCGCGGCGCCGACTCCCCCCGCGTGCACATTGCCGCTGAGCGCCGGGGTGAGGAATGGCTCTTTGCCTGCCGGGATAACGGCATCGGCATTGATATCCAGTATCACGACCGGATATTTAAAATATTTCAGCGTCTGCACAGCCGGGATGAGTACGCGGGCACGGGCATCGGGCTGGCGCTGTGCATGAAGATTGTTGAGCTGCATAAGGGCAGGATATGGATGGAAAGCGAGCTGGGAAAGGGCGCAACCTTTTACTTTACCCTTCCGGTGCAGGGCGACGATGCCGCGATGCCGAACCAGTAATACAAAGGAGGGCGCTCCATGCACATTTTGCTTGTTGAAGACAATTCCGCCGACGCCCGGTTGATCAGTGAAACATTGCAGGAATCCCGCGCGGTGACCTTCCGGCTGACCCACCGGGAACGCCTCGCTGACGCCCTTGCCGGCATCGGCACATCGTCGATTGACGCGGTATTACTGGACCTCAATTTGCCGGACAGCCATGGTTTGGACACGGTCGCCCGGGTCATCGCCGCGGCGCCGAATCTGCCGGTGATCGTGCTGACCGGGTTCGATGATGAATTTACCGGCGAAAAAGCGGTGGAAATGGGCGCGCAGGATTACCTGGTCAAGGGGCGCATCAACCAGCACGGGTTAACCCGCGCAATTCAGTATGCCTGCCAGCGCACTCGATTTGCCGAATTGAATCAGGCCAATCTGCTGCTCCAACAGGAAATCAGGGATCGTGAGCAGGCCGAGATGCTGGTGAAAAACGAGCGCAAGCGGCTCTTTGACCTGCTGGAAATGCTGCCGGTGTATGTCGTGCTTTTGACCAGGCAGCACCACATCGCCTTTGCCAACCGCTTTTTCCGGGAGCGTTTCGGAGATGACCGGGGACAGCGCTGTTTTGAGTATTTGTTCCACCGGCCCGAGCCCTGCGAGATCTGCGAAACATTCAACGTTCTTGCGACGCATGCGCCCCACCACTGGGAATGGACCGGGCCGGACGGACGCAGTTACGATATCTATGATTTTCCGTTTACTGACGCCGACGGCGCCCAGCTGATCATGGAGATGGGAATAGATATTACGGAGCGCAACCGGGTGGAGAAGGCGTTGAAAATCTCGGAACAGCAGCTTAAATCCCACTCCACCCAACTCCTGATTTCCCAGGAAACCGAACGGAAACGGGTTGCGCAGGAGCTGCATGACAGCGTCGGACAAACCCTGTCCGCCTTAAAATTTGCCGTGGAGTGCACCCTTAACCAGGCGGGTGAAACCCGGGGAGGGCATTATCGGAAATCGCTGCAGGACCTCATCCCGAGAATTCAAGGCGCCATCGAGGAAGTGGACAGGATCGGGAAAGGACTGCGCCCCTCGGTTTTGGATGACCTGGGCATCATGGCGACCATTTCCTGGTTTTGCCGCGAATTTCAATCGGTCTACTCCGGCATACGGATAGAAAAAGAACTTTCAATCACGGAGGACGCGGTGCCGGAGCATCTGAAGCTGGTCATCTACCGCATCGTCCAGGAAAGCCTCAACAATATCGCCAAGCACAGCCGCGCCGATTGCGTGCACATTTCTTTTGCGAAACAGGACGGCGTCATATCCTTACTCATCAAGGATAACGGCAGGGGATTCAATGTTGAGGCGGCTTTCCTGCCTGTGAATCAGCGGAGAGGGTTCGGACTCTTCAGCATGATGAAGCGGGCGGAAATATCGGGGGGATCGCTGAGTATTGCGTCTGACCGGGAGACGGGAACCAGTATCAAGGCCGCATGGCCGGCGCCGTAGCGCAATGGCTCATGGTGCGCTTACCAGTCCCTTGCTCACGGCATAGGCAGTGAGGGCGGATACGTTGTGGATGTCCAGCTTTTCCATGAGATTGGCCCGGTGCTTTACCACGGTTTTCTCGCTGATGCAGAGATAGTCGGCAATTTCCCGGTTCTTGTATCCCTCGGCAATCAGCTTCAGGATTTCCCGTTCCCGCCTGGTGAGCGTTTCCCAGGCGGACCTGCTTTTCAGGGCGGTGCCCCCCTCCAGGTACCCTTCGATCACCTGTTTTGAGACCCCCGGGCTCAGGTACTGCTTGCCGCCCAGGATGCTTTTGATGGCGGCCATCAGCTCGGCCTGGGTGTCGTATTTGAGCATATAGCCGTCCGCTCCCGCCTTCAGGACCGGCAGTACGTACTCATCGCTGCTGTGGATGGTGAGCACCAGGACCTTGGTCTCAGGGGAGTTTTTCTTTATCTCCTTCAGGGCCTCCATGCCGTTCATCTTCGGCATCGACAGGTCAAGTATGACCAGGTCGGGCCGACTGTCGGCAACCCCGCGTATTGCTTCCCTGCCGTCCTCCGCCTCCCCCACAATCTCATAGTCCGGAAGGGCGGACAGCATCGCCCGCAGCCCGTCCCGCAGGATGGCATGGTCCTCGGCTATAAAAATTCGCTTCTGACTGTCCATAGGGCACTTTTGCTGCCGTTTATTGCAGAAAATACTATGCGCAGGGAAGGAATATGGGGTTTTTACCCTATACCAATCTCTATCACCCCGCAGTATATTTGTAAACAGAAAATCCCGGTGCGGTGCCGACACTGTGCGGCAGGATCTGATGCGGGAGCGGTTGCCAGGCGCCGGCAGCGGTAGTGCCTGCCGCATGGGTGGTACCGGCAGCAACGGCGCATCATGAGAAAACGAGTGGAAAGCAGCATCATGAAAAATGACCTCCAGGAAGATTCTCGCCGGATTTCACTATTGATCGTTGAAGATGATCCCGACTTCAGGCAATTGCTGAAGGAAATCCTGGGCAGTCATTTTCCTTCCATGCGCATCGAGGCGGCTAACAGCAATCAGCAGGCACTACAAAAGATAAAACAATTTTCTCCACAGGTGATATTTATGGATACCAATCTGCTGAATGGAAACAGCCTGCCCGCATTTAAAAAAATTAAAAAAGCCCATCCCCGGTCCATTATCGTTGCTTTAACCCTCTATGATATCAAGGAATATGAGGATGCGGCGCTGCAGTCCGGGGCCGATTACTTTCTTGCCAAAAGCTCTTTGACCAGTGGCGCCATTACCCGGCTGGTTGAATCGATCGTGTCGGCGATGCGCTGACCGGCGGCAGGCTGCGCCGTACATAGGTGCGGCACGATCGTTTAAGGCTCACAACACCGGGCAACCACGATGAACGGAGGAAGTGTTATGGAGACCCTATCCGCTGAAGTGCATGCCGTATCAGGCGCCGCTGACCCGGTTCGGGAGAGGCCGGTTAGCATCGGCTATTTTAAAATAAAGCCGTCCGATGGCCGGGTTACCTTCGAGTTGAAGGGGGATTTTAACAGCGACAACATCACCGGGATCAGCAAGGCCATTATTCGAAGCAAAGCGCTGCACAGGAAGCACTTCGAGCTGGACATGAAACGGGTTGCAACCATCGATATGCAGGCCATGGCGTTGCTTATCATCGCGCTCAAAGCGCTCAGAGAGCGGGGTACGGAAGGAAGTGTTACCGGCCTCACCGGCGGAAACCGCGCCCTGGCGCATGAACTGGGAATGCAGTATGTCAGCAGCATCATCTGAAGAGGAGGCCTCCGGCATGACCGAAAAAAAACAGCCGAAGCGAGTGATGGTAATCAAGAAGCAGGTGTCAAGAATTATCCATACCATGATACACCATAAGCCCAGGATATACATGGTCAAGCATATCGGACGCGCATGAGCGGCACCGGTGCGTCTGACGCTGTTGCACCACGCTATGGAACGGGTGTGATGAAGGCACACCGACTGACCGTTACACGCTGCCGGCTTTCGCCCGCAGCGGAAGGGAGGCAGCGCCCATGCCCAAGACGCCGTACGTTGACCAGCGCGTTTGTACCGGATGTGAACTGTGCGCCCAGCTTTGCCCTGAGGTGTTTCGCATGACTGATGAAGGCCTCTCTGAGGCATATGATCCTCGCGGCGCACCGGAGGACAAAATCCAGGAGGCAATAGACAGCTGCCCGGTACAGTGCATTAGCTGGATCGATGAATAACCTATGCAGGGGAAGGAGGGTTTGCGCAATGGCAATAACAAGGAAAAAATCGACTGGTCCGGCCAACGGGAAGACGCCGGCTAAAAGGAAAATCATGTTGACCCTTGAGGCCCCGGGCGCATGCGATGTGTACGTCGCGGGGGATTTTAATGACTGGGACCGGACCTCTCACCCGTTACAATGCAACGCCAAGGGGGTATGGAACACCAGGCTTGCGCTGGCGCCGGGCAGATATGAGTACCGGTTTCTGGTGGATGGTGAGTGGCGGGATGATCCCGGCTGCACCGTCTTCGTACCGAATGCCTTCGGCAGCTATAACTCGACGATTGTTTTGGAATAGCCTGGTTCCGCGGATGCCGGCGGCATGCACATCACGGCGATCAACCTGCGAAGGAATAATTTAATTTGAAGGGACGTGTGAACCATGGTAAACAACAAAATGGTCAACGGCATAAATGTGTCACAGCTCTTCAGCACCATCGACCAGGTTAAGGTCAAGCCGGAAAGTGCCCGGTTCACATTTCGCGCTGACAATGCATGGATCAATGGGACCCACAACCGGGCAACTATCAAGGGTTTTTACGGGGCTTTGCAGGAAGACAACACCCGCAACCCGATGGTTTTTGATTTGGATGAGCCGCCGGTCCTCTGCGGAAATAACCTGGGCGCCAATCCGGTTGAATATCTTCTTGCTGCCCTGTCGGGATGCCTCACCACCAGCCTTGTTGCGCATGCCGCGGCCAAGGGCATCGAGGTGAAAAAAGTGGAGTCCCGGTACGAAGGCGATATTGACCTCCAGGGATTTCTCGGATTGTCAGAGCAGGTGCCGGTCGGTTTTCAGACGATCCGGGTGTTCTTCAGGATTGAGGCGGACATTTCATGGGAAGATAAGCAAGCGCTGGTTGCCATGGCGCAGCGGTATTCACCGGTATTCAACACCATCACAAAATCGGCGCCGGTGACGGTTCAGCTGGAAAAGTGACGCGCGCCGTGGTAGTATGTGCGCATGAAAAAGCCGCGGTTGCTTGAAGAGCAGCACCCGGTTTCAGGCTCCTCTTTGCATATGCTGGATCAACGCTCTTTATGTCGGTAAAAAGCGCGCTTCTGGTCGTCGATGTGCAGTTGGATTTCTGCCCGGGAGGGACACTGCCGGTGCCGGCGGGTGATGCCATAATTCCCGTGCTCAATAAATATATAAAACTGTTCACTGTGCATCATCTCCCGGTCTTTGCCTCCCGCGACTGGCATAACCGGCAGACCGCGCATTTTAAGGAATTCGGCGGGACGTGGCCGAGCCATTGCGTGCGGGACACGAAGGGCGCGCAATTTCATCCGGTGCTTTCATTGCCCGAAAGCGCGATCATCCTCTCCAAGGGAATGTCCGACGACGGTGACAGCTATTCGGCATTTCAGGCGGTCGACGCTCAAAAAACCGCATTTGATGCGCTGCTCAGACAGCACGGGATAACATCGCTGTATATCGGCGGGCTGGCCACGGATTATTGTGTCAAGTGGACGGTCCTGGATGGATTGCAATTGGGCTATAAAACCACGCTGCTGCGTGACGCCATCAAGGGAGTCGATATGCACCCGAGGGATTCTGAAGTGGCGATTGACGAGATGACCGGTCTGGGGGCGCACAGCACCACCTTTGAAAAATTATACAGGTCAATGAAGGAAACATGTAAAACGGTGCATACCAAAGGAGGAGAGGAATGATGACCACCCCCCAACACTGCCCGGGACACGAGCAGTTCAAGAACTTAAGCTCATTTTATTGCCGGTGTCCAAACTGCGGCAAGGAACATGAGATTTTTTCTGATGAATTGAACAGAAAACATACGTGCAAGGCGTGCGGCAGGGAAATTGATTTTACCAAATGCCGGCTGTACGCAAGCGGTGCGGATACAAGTCCCCGGTAATCAGCGCCGCAACGGCGGATGACTGATCAAAAAGCCGGGGACTCACTTTTGTACCAACGTCTGACCTGCAGAAGAGGGAAAGGGGGAGCCGCCATGAAACGTTTGGGAGAGTATATTCAAGTTGCAGACTGGAAGAAGGAAAAGCATGTGCCGGTCATTGAATGCCCTGAGGCGGTCAAGGCAGGACAACCGTTTTCGGTTCAGGTGTGCATCGGCAAAGAGATTGCGCACCCCAATACCACTGAGCATCACATCAGATGGATAAGACTGTTTTTTCAGCCCGAGGGAGGAAAGTACAGCTATCTCATCGGAAGCTTCGAATTTTGCGCGCACGGTGAATCGACCGACGGACCGAACACCGGCCCCGTCTACTCCGAATCTCAGGCATCTACAACCATGAAAACCACCATGCCCGGGGTGCTGTACGCCGTCAGCTTCTGCAACATTCACGGGTTGTGGGAAAGCAGCAGGGAGCTTCAGGTGTCCTAGTGTCGTGTCCCGGAAGATCATTGTATAATTGACCACGACTTACGCTGTCGTTGCGAGCCCTTCGCATACGCTCAGGATAAACTCCGCGAAGCAGTCTCATGCCTGTACCATGCTGTTTTCATTGTAAGCGATTGCTTCGTCGCCCGCATCCGCGGACTCCTCGCAACGACTTTTTATTATAGTTATGTATCTGCTGGTTCACCGGCTTTAGCGCTGTAATTAATTTCAGATGAGGAGCAAACATGCAGTTGGCAAAGGCGGAACGCATAAAGGCCCTGGAGGTTGCCCTCACCAACGAGTCCCGGGAGAGGGATTTCTACCTGAAACACGCGGTCAGAACCACCAACCCTCTGGGTAGAGTGATGTTTCAAACCCTGGCGCACGATGAGTCCGAGCATTATCAGCGGATTCTTGCGCTGCATGAACGGCTGCTGCAGGAGGGGAAATGGCCTGACACCATCCCGCTCACGGTGAAAGGAACCGAGATCCGTTCAATATTGCGCACAACGCTTGAGTCGGTCGAGCATATGCCTTCAGACGATCGCGATGACGTTGCAGCAATCAACATTGCTGTTGCTTTTGAGGCCAAAGGGGTGGAGTTTTACGAGCAGCTTCGGAATAATGCTGATGAGCCGCGGGAGAAGGCATTTTACGGAATGCTTGCTTCCATTGAGCGGGAGCACTTTCTGTCGCTCCAGGACGCCTGTGAGTACTTCCAGGACCCCGCCGGCTGGTATCGCATCAAGGAAAAGCCCCATGTCGACGGCGGCTGATATCCGCTGCCCGGAGATGCACCGGTCAATCGTCGGGTTGTGCCGCCCGCTCACGCTGTCTGCTGCTGCTGCAGACGAGGGCAGGACTGCCAATGTCTAAAATTGCTATTATAGGCGCGGGAGATGTGGGAACGACCATTGCCTACACCGTCCAGCTGAGAGGGTTCGCTACCGAAATCGTGCTGGTTGACAGCAATCGCGAACGAGCCCAGGGGCAGGTCATGGATTTAAACCACGGGCTTTTCTTTGTCCGCCCGGTGCATATATATGCGGGGGATTATGCTGATTGCCGCGATGCCGATGTCATCGTGCTGACCGCCGGCGCCCGCCAGAAACCGGGAGAAAACCGGTTGCAGCTGGTGAACCGCAATGCGCAGATCTGTGAAGCAATCGTTGAAAAAATTGACCCGGGTGCGTACGCAGGGATTTTTCTGGTCGTAACCAACCCGGTGGACATAATGACCCGGGTCGTCATCGAGTGTTCCGGATTGCCCAGGCATCGGGTTATGGGCTCGGGAACCGTTCTGGACTCGGCACGGTTCCGCTATTGTTTGAGCCGCAACTGCCAGGTTGATGCGCGCAATATACACGCGTACGTCATAGGCGAACACGGGGACAGCGAGGTGCTGCTCTGGAGCCAGGTGCATATCGGCGGCACACCCCTTGATGTATTCTGCCGGCAGTGCGCTGTTGCCTGCAATGCGGTGGTCAACAAAGAGAAGATAGCCGAAGCGGTGCGGCGCTCCGCCTATCATATTATCGAGGCAAAGGGGGCGACCACGTATGGCATCAGCCTGGCGGTGAGACGGATACTGGAGGCGATTGTGCGTGATGAGCACAGCGTGCTGACTGTTTCCACCTGGCTGGACGGACACTACGGCTGCAGCGACATCTGCCTCAGCGTTCCCTGCATCGTCAACCGCTCCGGTGTGGGGCAGGTTATCGAGACCAGGCTGGACAGAAGCGAGGAGGCGCTTCTGGTCAATTCCGCGGAAATAGTGAAAAACACCTGCCGGGCAATGGACCGCGATCGGAGGCGGTCGGTGGCCTGACGCAGGTGACGGCAATAGCGGGCGGGAAAAGTTCCGGTCAGCTCGAGAGAAATGCGCCGAGACTGGAGCGGTTGTTCAGGTTTGCCAGTTTTTTGATGGCTTTTTCCTCGATCTGCCTGATGCGTTCCCGGCTGAGGTCATAGCGCAGGCCGATTTCCTCCAGGGTATGATCTTTTTTCTCCCCCAGCCCAAAGCGCAGTCGAATAATGCTCTCCTCCATCGGGCTCAGGCTGGAGAGCGCTTGCTGCAGGTGCTCATATAAACAGCGCTGCACCGTCGTGTCCCCGGGGGACGAACAATTCTTGTCCTCGATAAAGTCGAGCAGGTTTCCCTCACCCTCCCAGTCTCCGATGGGCGCACCCAGCGACAGCGGGACGGTGAAGATGTTGAGCAGGTTCTGAACCTTATCCACCGGAAATGATATTTTCCGGGCGATTTCCTCCGAGGTCGGCTCCTCTCCCATTTCCTGAACCAGCCGGATTGAGGTTTTTATGACCCGGGTGATCGCATCAATCATGTGCACCGGAATCCTGATGGTTCGCGCCTGGTCGGCAATGGCCCGGGTGATGGACTGACGAATCCACCATATGGCATAGGTGCTGAACCGGTTTCCTTTCTGATGTCTGAACTTGTCGACCGCCTTCATCAGCCCGATATTTCCCTCCTGGATCAGATCGAGGAGCGGCACCCCGCGATTGCGGTACCGCTTGGCCACGCTTACCACCAATTTCAGGTTTGCCCTGACAAATTTTTCCTTGGCCAGTTTATACCTGAATTCGGATGCTTCAATGGCGCTGATCGTGCTTTTCAGCAACCCGGCATCAACCATCACTTCGGCTTCGATCTGCCTGACGGCCTCCTCTGCCCGTTTCCTGCTTTTGTCGCAACCGGCCTGCTCTTTGTTTGAAAGACCGGACATCCTGAAAGGCCCGTCATGGTCCGGCAGCGGCACAGGTGATCTTGTTGCACCGCGGCGGATGACCGCTTCCTGATCCGTCAATTGCCTGGCAAAACGCTTGAGGGTGAGGACAATTGTATCGATGTGCATACTGCTGAGATTGAGTTCATTCACCAGACGGCAGGTGCTGTCAGAAAGAAGGTCGATGCGTTTGGCAATCGTCCTCTTTTGACGGATGCTGAGACGCTCCCGGGCCGGCTGTTTCCGCAACCGGTTTTTTTTGCTTTCGTTTCTTTTGATTTTGCTCATGATGGAGAGGATCTCGCTGATATAGTGCTTTTCATCGGCGCGAAGATCCTCATCATGGGCATCTGCAATCACATCCCACACCGAAAGCCTGTTCTCCTTCAGATCATCCCCTATCCTTAGAATCTCCCGGATGGAAAAAGGTATGGTCAGCAGCAGCCGGGTGATTTCCCGCCGACTTTCTTCTATGGATTTGGCAATCTCGATCTCCTGTTCCTGCTTCAGCAGGGACAGAGGCCCGAGCTCTTTAAAATATATTTTTACCGGATCAAGCTGCTCTCCCAGCGTCTCGGTATCCGCATCCTCATCCGGATCATCGCAGCCTGCTTTATGCCAGTGGGGAAGGGAGTGGAACTCGCCATCCCCGTCATGCGAGTTGCCGGCGTCCTCATCCTCATCGGGATCGAGCCGGCGCTCACCCATCGCCTTGAAGGAATCGGGCTCATGCTCCGTGCCGAACCGCTGGAATTCCTCATGTTCGAAAACCGGGTTTCTTTCCATGTGCTTTCCCTCCGCATGAACAGGTGTGCGCACGCCGATGCATGGTCAGGGAATTCTAATGTGTCCAAAACCCCTGCATGCGCTTCTGCTGGTGTATTGACAAGTACAATAGACCAATGTCGGGGTGTAGCCAATGGGCATAAGGTAGTATTTTTTGCGTAAAAAAATGGTATTTTCCAAGGCCGGTTGGAAGGGATGAAAAAGGCCGGTTTTGCAGCCAGCGGGTTAAAATAGTTATAAAATCAAGATATTAGCATTGTTTGATGACGGTGCTGAGGCTGGCATATCGCGGAAAACCTGAAAACCCAGAGATGCCAGCAAACTGTCAGTTGCTTCGATTCATCTCTGGGTCTTTACCGTGCTTCCTTTTTTCCCACGAGGGAAATTATCACATCACCGTGAAGCGATGTTTATACAATTTTCATATCCCTTTAGGGCAGGTCCCTTCATGTGATTCCCGCACTGATGAGGGCTAGGTTTTATCTTCTATGCCCTCAATGGGAATGGCTTTTCCCATCATTTCCCTGCTGAGCGGTATTGTTACATCCAGGATCCCATGGTCATATTTCGCCTGTACTTTGTCCGCGTCCACACGCTCCGGCAGATGGAAACAGCGTACAAATGGGCCGTAATCCAACTCGCCAAAACAATAGCAGGAATCTTCAGCCGACTCCGGTCTCTTGCGTTCGCCTCTAAAGCACAGATGTCCATCTTCAATCTTGACGGACATATCGTCGGGATTCACGCCCGGGATTTCGGCGCGAACATGCATGGTGTTGTCCTTCACGTAACTTTCCACAAAGGGGGAAAAACCCTCCTCGACGGACCGCACCGGTCTCTCCATCGTGTCATCAAACCAGTCAAGGATATCCAACCCTAAAGGAGATAGCATTTCTGTTGATCTCCAGTTCGCCAGTGCCATACCATTCACCTCCTTTTCCCTTCTTTTTTGTGGCGCAATAATAATCATTAATTTATGCCTGTCAATCCATGGCGTCAGGCAGGGAATGCATGGCGCTACTCCCGCCGCAGGGCTTAGTTGGAGAACCATGCCGAGTGCGGCTGAACGCTGCGGCGGTGCTGCTGCCGGCCCGGGGTCGAGGGAAGTTTGATTATTTGTAATCTTCTGCTAGAATGAAACTATCCGGCGGCGGACTGGTGAGCAACCAACAATCGTCAAGGACTGATCATATGGAAAAATATGATATTATCGTAATCGGCGCCGGGCCGGGCGGGTATTTCGCGGCTATCAAGGCGGCACAGATGGGCGCACGGGTGGCCATGGTAGAAAAGGGATCACTCGGGGGCGCCTGCCTCAATATGGGCTGTATCCCGACCAAAACACTGTATCAGGCGGCGCAACGTTTTGTAACATACCTGGAATTTGCACGCATGCTCAAGGATCCGTTTGCGCGAAAACCCGATCTTGCCCAGCGGACATTTTCCCATGCCATGGAAGCAAAAGATAGAGTGATTGCATCGCTGCGCAAGCAGATGGACCGTCTGGTCAAACTGGCCTCGATTGCCGTGTATCACGGGTCTGCCCAGCTCAGATCACATAATGAAGTGATCGTTAATGGAAAGGAAATGATTTATGCCCACACCATAATCATAGCGACCGGCTCAGCCCCCATCATGCCGCGGCCATTTGACATCAATCGCAACCGGGTTATGACCAGCAATGATATTCTGGCATTGCGCACCTTGCCCGCAAGCATGCTCATCATCGGGGGGGGATATATCGGCTGTGAATATGCAACCATCTTTTCACATTTCGGCGTGAAGGTCACTCTGGTTGAACAGTTGCCCGCCATTTTGAACACGGAGGATGAAGATGTGGTGAATGAGGTTGTAAAATCCTTCAGGAAATGGCAGGTGACCGTCCATACCAATACCCGGCTCGAAGCAATGACAATGCAGGGGGAACGGGTTCATGCGGTTCTGTCCTGCGGCGAATGTGTTACCGCGGACATCGTACTCGTGGCGGTCGGGAGGAGCCCCAATTCCAGGGGCCTGGGGCTTGAGAAACTGGGGATTCAATTCAGTGAGAAGGGGGCGATCGGGGTCAATGAGAAATTCAGGACCAAAAGAGATGATATATACGCCATCGGCGACGTGATCGACCGGGAACTGCGGCTGGCCCACGTTTCGGAAAAAGAAGGCATTATCGGCATCGACAACATACTCCACTGCATGCATTTTGACATGATGCGCTATGACGTCATTCCCACCGCCGTCTTTGTCGATCCGGAAGTGGCTTCGGTCGGCACACGGGAATTTCAACTGAAAAAGCAGCGCGCGGAATACATCGTCGGCAAATCATGGTATGCCCGGAACGCCATGGCCCAGTGCAGCGGCAATACAGCCGGCTTTGTTAAATTGATAGCGGAGCGGGCATCCGGCAAGCTGTTCGGCGGCACGATTGTGGGTGATCATGCCGCGGATATGATCGGGACTATTGCCACTGCCATGCATGCCGGCGCCACCATACAAATGCTTGCTGAGTCCGTCTGGTTTCATCCCTCCCGCCCGGAAGCAATAAAAGAAGCTGCTGAAGCGGCGTGCAAGCATGCCAAAGGGTAGGGGGCTTTGTCGGTGTGCAATTGAACGACAAAAACCCCCTCCCGTTTCAGGTCCGCACCTTTCAGCAACAGGCCCGCCGCTTTTGCAACAGCATTTCGTGCGCTAAAACAGTGGCGCATTTGTATATGCAGGCACATTAAAAATCACTCCGGGCATCACTTGAGGGTACTGCGCGTCATACGCCTGCGCCATCAAGGTAATGTTTGCACTCTCGGACATGACCTCATAGGTTGCATATACCAGGCTGCCAATAACAAGTATGCACATAAACAACAGGGCGGCCAGTATTTTATCCATGGTGTTTTCCTCCTCTTGCTGCTTCACGGTCTTTCGTTTTTTGGCTCTTCCGGGTTTGTTGTACACAAAATCTAGTCATCCAAGTCATCTTGAATGAATGAGGTTAAGACTTTCAGGCGAAGATATTCACTGTTTTTTATGCCATAGGCGCGGCGCTGAATGACTCGTATTTTTGTATTCAGGCCTTCCATGAATCCGAGAGACACTTTATTGTCGGGATTGCAATAACTGACGATGCCGTGCCAGTGCCGCTCAATCATGGCGGCAAATCGTGCAAACGGTTTAAGCCGTTGCCACTTTAAACTGGCCTTCCAGTTCTCAAAGAACTTCCAGGCCCATGTCGGGCTGTTGTAATCCCACAGCTGGCCAAATGACTCTTTGAGCACATAGGCGGTATGGAGGCGCTTGTTAGCCTTCAATAACAGATTCAACGAGCGGCGGCCATCCAGATCAAGGTTTGCCTTGTGCGATAACAGGGTGTAACGCTGCCCTTTAATGAATGTTCGCTCTTTCTCATTGACACGTTTGTATTCCTGGCGTCGTATCTGATCCAAAGCATCGGACAGGTGCCGCAGCACATGAAATTTATCAAACACAATACCTGCCGCAGGTGCGTGTCGTATCGTGGAGTTGCGGAACGGCCTCCACATGTCCATCACCGCAAGGGATATGTTCTTTGACCGTTTGGGACCTAATTCTTGAAAGAAACGGTCCATGTCGGCTTCTGACCGGCCATCGTCTCCCATCCAAATGGGACGCTGCTGGTCAAGGTCAGCTACCACGATTCGGTAGGAGTGCCCCCGTTTGACCGACACTTCATCGATGCCGATAGCCCGAATGTGCTTTGCAGGTGGATGGGCAGCCACAAGCCGGTTCATGTAGGCCAGTTCCATACGCCAGACCTGATCCCAGCTCAAGCCGTTCAGCTTTGCCACCTCGGTGAGCGGCATTTGGCGGCACATGCGGCCTATGCGTGTCTCAAAGCGTTGCGTAAAACGTTTTGAGGAGGCCAGCCATGCTAAGGTCTCCTGTTTCACCGCTTTACAGTCCGGGCAGGCGACCCGCCGGTATTCAAAGTCCAAGTATAGGTGTGCCTCCCCGGCATCAAGATCGCGCACACGGTGGATACGCCTGCTGCGAAATCCGACAACGGTTTTACCGCAACCGCTGCATACTGTTTTTTTTGACGCCGCTGGAGCTTTAGCACGTATCCTTGGGGATCAATCGGATGTGCTGTCAGGGTCGACAATGGCCGAAAGCCGGGAAAACGATACAGGTCTTTGAGTGTTGTGGTCTTCATGGCTCAAAGACAGTATCTGCTGCCACACGGCGTGTCAAGTTTCAAAGAGCGTTGAGCTATATTTTATCGGTATAAAGTCTGCTTTTTGTGTACAACAAACCCGGAAGAGCCCGTTTTTTCTAATAACCATTGGTTGAAATCAGTCAAGAGATGATGCTACACAATTTATACTTCCTCCTGCGAATGTAGGGTAATTGTTGTCCTTCGGACGGTATAAAGCACATAATGCATCGAATGAAACACCCCCTGACAGTAATGCTGTAAGGGGGTTCCATCTTTCGACTGCAGAAGTCGATATCCAGGGCCGTTTTATTGAGGGCTGTTAATGAGCGTATCAAGGCCGCATGGCCGGCGCCGTAGCGCAATGGCTCATGGTGCGCTTACCAGTCCCTTGCTCACGGCATAGGCAGTGAGGGCGGATACGTTGTGGATGTCCAGCTTTTCCATGAGATTGGCCCGGTGCTTTACCACGGTTTTCTCGCTGATGCAGAGATAGTCGGCAATTTCCCGGTTCTTGTATCCCTCGGCAATCAGCTTCAGGATTTCCCGTTCCCGCCTGGTGAGCGTTTCCCAGGCGGACCTGCTTTTCAGGGCGGTGCCCCCCTCCAGGTACCCTTCGATCACCTGTTTTGAGACCCCCGGGCTCAGGTACTGCTTGCCGCCCAGGATGCTTTTGATGGCGGCCATCAGCTCGGCCTGGGTGTCGTATTTGAGCATATAGCCGTCCGCTCCCGCCTTCAGGACCGGCAGTACGTACTCATCGCTGCTGTGGATGGTGAGCACCAGGACCTTGGTCTCAGGGGAGTTTTTCTTTATCTCCTTCAGGGCCTCCATGCCGTTCATCTTCGGCATCGACAGGTCAAGTATGACCAGGTCGGGCCGACTGTCGGCAACCCCGCGTATTGCTTCCCTGCCGTCCTCCGCCTCCCCCACAATCTCATAGTCCGGAAGGGCGGACAGCATCGCCCGCAGCCCGTCCCGCAGGATGGCATGGTCCTCGGCTATAAAAATTCGCTTCTGACTGTCCATAGGGCACTTCCTACTATGATTTTTTTCTAAAAGTACTGCGCATGCGCGACTATAAATAAAGGCTTTACCTTATTTATTTAGCAAACCTGTTAATGTATGTATAGCACATATAGCTTCAATGGTAGGATATTATTTTGCACGCGGTTTGTGAGAGGTATTACCAAGCACTATCATACCGGAGAAGACCATGAAAAATAAATTCACCATCAGCATGGAAAGACTTAATGAGATTTTAGAACAGCCCATGTATAAAGACCAGTTTCAAGAGGTGTTTTCATTTGTTGAGGCGGTCACCGCTAGGAAATATAATCCGAACCATCTGACATCCGAAGACATTGCCGAGTGGGACAGGAGATTTGATGAGGTGTTAAGGCAGCTGTTTGCGCCTGCACCATGAATCAATCAGAGCACTATCCCGGCGGATCCGCCAATCACGTTCAGTTCACATTCTAGCTTCCACAAACCAGCCTCCACGACTGTTCACTCTTTTTGATTCCGGGAAATCCGCAACGTGTTACCCACAACCGTAAGGCTGCTGGCAAACATGGCACATACCGCAATCAAGGGATTCACCATGCCGGCCAGTGCAAGGGGTATTGCCACCGCGTTGTAGGCGAAGGCAAAAAAGAGGTTCTGCCTGATAGTTTTCATGGTCATCTGTGAGAGATCAAGAAAATCGATAACGCGGCGCGGGTCATCGGCAACCAGACCGACATCTGCCGCCTCTTGGGCAAGGGGGTCCCGGGTGCCTATGGCAAATCCCACGTCGGCCCCGGCAATCGCCGCGGCGTCGTTAATGCCGTCCCCGACCATGCCCACGCGCTTTCCCTGCGCTCGCAGCTCCTGAATGAGGATGACCTTGTCCCGCGGGGTTGCCTGTCCCCGGTAGTGTGCGATGCCCAGGGTTTCCGCGGCAAACCTGGTGGTATGCGCAGCATCGCCGGATATAATCCATGGAGTGAGACCTTTTTTCATGATCTCGCGTATGACATCCGATGCCTGCAGCTTGAGCTCGTCACCGAAGGTGAAAAATCCGCGAACCTTTTTCCCCCATCCGAAGAACACAACCGTTTTACCCTGTGATTCCCGCTCAGCGGCCTGTTCTTCAAGATGGCGCGGGAGCTGAAAGCCGATCACCTTGATAAGTGACCGGTTGCCCGCCATCGCCGCTTCGCCGGCGATAACCCCGCTGACGCCGAGACCCGCATGGTTTTCATACGCTGCAACCGCCTGAAGCGGCGCTGCTTTCTGCACGGCGCATTGCAGGATTTCCCGGGCCAGGAAATGATCGCAGCGGGCCTCAAGTGAAGCCGTCCGGCTGAGCGCCGCCTCCTCCGAAACACCTTCCGTGACTGTTTCCTGCAGCGAGAAAAGTCCTCGGGTGAGGGTTCCGGTTTTGTCAAAAACAAGGGTGTCAAGCGCCGGGGCCTGTTCCAGTGCATCGGCGCTTCTGACCATGATTCCTTTATCTTTGGCCGCTGCAACAAAGGCGCTTTTTGCCAGGGGCACGGCGATGCCCAACGCGCAGGGACAGGTGATAACCAGGACGGCGATGGAACGGAGCAGGGCGGTCTCCGCGCTCCTGCCCGCAAGGATGAGATAGAGAGCCGCCGCCGCGGCAATGGCCAGTATGGCGGGCACCAGCCACTGCATGACACGGTCGGCGAGCAGCTCCATGGAATTTTTCCGGCTTACCGCATCCTCCATGAGAGCGATCATCCGGCCGAGGAAACCATCCCTGCCCGCGCGCAAAACCTCAAGGGTCAAGGGGCCGCTTATGAGCAGCGAGCCGCCCAACACCTCCTCCCCCGAGCTCCGGCTGACCGGCTTCGGTTCTCCGGTGAGGACCGACTGGTCGATGAACGCCCTGCCGTCCACCACCCGCGCGTCGAGCGGGATGCGATCGCCTGCCTCGGCCTTGAAGATGTTTCCGGGCGCAAGCGTGTCGGCAGGAGCCCATTGTTCCCCCTCTCCACCATCGACGCGGACCTTCTGGTGTGCCCAGGTGTAGAGCCCGGTAATGTATCCAGTGACTTTTTCCCGGGATCGGCTTTCAATATACCTGCCCACGAGCACCAGGGTCACCAGCATGGATGCGGTATCGAAGTAAAGATGAAGGCTTCCTGCAAACATCCGGGTCACGCTGTATGCGTATGCAGAAAGCGCGCCCATGGCTATAAGTGAATCCATGCTGAAGTGCAGGACATAAAACCCGGCCAGCCCTTTTCTGATGATGTGAAACCCGCAGAAGAAAATGACCGCCGTGCTGACTGCCCACGCGGGAAACGATAGATACCACACGGCCTCACGTGAGAGTTCTGCAAAGAAGCCCCCATCGAGGGCATAGGAGAGCATCATGGCGTTGAAGGTCAGCACCAGGGCAATCCCCATGCGCAAAAACATAGTATGTTCCCGGGGGCTGCTTTCCTCCTCCCCGCCCTGAAGAAAAGGGTGGTAACCAAGGCGGGTGATCTGTGCCAGTACCTCGCGGGGACTGATGGCATGAGGTGCATAGGTTATGCGTGCGGTGTCGGTAAGAAAGGATACCGCTGCATCCAGCACGCCGGGCGTGCGCTTCAATGCCTTCTCCAGCCGTATGCCGCAGGAGGCGCACTGCATTCCCCTGATGGTGAGGAGCAGGGAAAGGGCATGCCCGCCGCCGTTCCCGGCCGGATGCAGCCCGCTTACTTCAATTGCCGGCTGTTCGGTTATCAAGGGAAGATCGCTCCCCGGTCAGTGACCGCAGATAGTTGATGATGTCCCAGCGGTCGGGCTCCGCGACGGTCTGGGCCAGCGGCGGGTGCCGCTTGAAGCCGAAGGTGATTTTATAGAAGAGCTCGCCGTCGCTCTGATTCTGCACCGCCGTTTGCTTGAGATTGGCCGGCAGCGGGTAGAAACTCTGGCCCACGGTTCCATTGCCGTCGGCATTCGCTCCGTGGCACATGATGCAGAAGTAGCCGTACGATACCGCGCCCTGCCTGACCGACTCCGGGTGGTAAGGCAGGGGGTTGTGTATTTCCTTGCCATCCATATCCCGCAGCATCTGCAACCCCCCGGTGACGGGAATGGCCCCGGCCGGCATCCCGGGAAACTCGATTTCATACGGGCGCAGGGATGGCTGGTCCTTGAATTTGCCGTAATCGCAGCCCGGGAGCAGGAAGAGGAATATCAAGGCGGTTCTTTTCATGTAATGCAAACACGAAGTTCGTTTCATATGAACCTTTTCTCCGCGAGGGCACCATCAGGCATGAAGATAGCAATTCTCAAAAGCGTCATTCTGCGGCTCGACCGCAGAATCCAGTTCGCATTTTTGTATCGGATCCTGCGATCAAGTCGCAGGATGACGATCGATGATGGAGGGCCATGCTCCGTCATGGCCGTTTGAAATTTCGGACGCGACGGAGCGCGTCCCTCCATGTGCTCCTTATGGCCAACCCCAAAACTATTTCTCGGCACGTGTGCTCACGCCGCGCCAAACCGCCGCCCCCTCTAAAACCGGTTGGTTGAATAGGGGGATTGGCCGGGGATGTCCTCCACCACGCCGAAGTCCCATGCCGGCGGCCCCTTGTCGCCCACCATGAAAAGAATAAAAAGCCCCCAGATGAGAAACAGAACGGCAATGACCATGCTCACGAAAAGTCCGGAGACCCCTTTGCCCTGGCCCGATTGCGGCGGTTCTTTTTGCACGATTTGTCCTTCTTAAAAGGGGGTTCCGGTAATGCCGACCGTCAGCACATACACGATTGCCCAGATGATGACGCTCAGGTACAGGAAGATCAGCAGCAGAGGCACGGGTCGATTGCCTGCGCGGATCCCGTCGGGATATTCTTCCTTTATCTCTCGCCGGTCATCCTGTTCCTCACGGACAAAGGCAAGGTACATCGCCATCAGGATTACGATACCCAGAAAGAAGAGCAGCACGATATCTTGAAAATCGAGCAGCGGAAAGTAATGCATGCGATTGCCTATACCCGGTGCCGGGCGAAGACCAGAAAAAGTATCACGCCAATGGAGAGCAGGCCGAAAAACAGCACCACCATCAGGGCGTAGACTTCAATCGACAGCCGTGCGGGATGCTCATGCGCCGCCGGAGGCGCGAGATTTTCATTGCGCAGGGGCAGATAGCGCGCCCGCTGCTGATCGCCGAATTGACCCGACTGGGCGGCCCAGAGGAAGGCGGCAATGCTTACCCAGAGGGCCGTCGCGGTGATCCCGATCCACCAGACATAAAAAAACATGGCTTACCCTCCCGGTTGCGGTCCCTCATACGACGCGTCAATTCCCTTCGGCTCGGTGTCCGCGTCGCTGGCGCCGATGAAATAGACCGCCACATAATCGCCCACGGCCCAGATTTTTTCCGATTCCAGCTCGCGCTTAAAATACGGCATGGCGGTGCCGGTGATGCCGTTCATGATCTGGTAGTAGAGAATGCCCCCCGATATCTCCCTTCCCTTGAGGGTGCTGAAGTTGAAGGGGGGCGGGTACAGGTAGGGCTGTGCCCGGCCCATCCCGTCCCCGATGGGGCCATGACAGCCGATGCAGAAGCTCTGGTAGATGCGATGCCCGCGCAGCAGACCGGCTTCTGTTGTGGGATAGGGATTGGGCAACTTCCTCCAGGGTTCGGGAATGTTCCGGTTGAGCCAGGCCACATTGGCGTCGGGGCCTGCTTCATAGGCCTCAATCGCTTTTACTTTCCAGAAGCGCTGGCGCTCGGTGCGGAAGTCCGCGTCCCGGTAACCCAGGCTCTGCTTGTAGGCGATGAGCGCTTCCAGCTCGCCGCCGGTGAGAAACGCGAATGCCGGCATGATCGAGTCCGGCCGGACAGAGCGCGGGTTGGTGAAATGCGCCCGGTGCCAGTCATCGGGGTGCTCTCCCCCCTCCTGGGAGAGGTCGGGTCCGGTGCGCTCCGAGCCGAGAAGATGGGGCCGGTCCGCGACATAATCCCCGGCCTGGGCCACCCGCTCGGCGCCCAGGCCCCAGTCGATGGAGCGGATGTACTGGGAATGGCAATAGGAGCAGCCGTTCTGGATGAAAAGTTTTCTCCCGGCTTCTTCACGCGGTGTCCGGGCGCGGTATATCACCGATGGCTCAAAGGTTTCCCGGTAACGGGGCACCAGCACCGATATGAAGAAAACCGCCGAAAAAATTATCAGGCAGCCGCTGATGATTCCCGCCGGCGTCATTCGCATGGCGTATTCCTCCGGGCACTGATGAGGCTCATGATGATAATGTAGAGGCCGATCGCGGCGCCGCCGATGATGAGAATGCCGAATATCGCCCGGAGAATCATGTACAGGTGCATCTGGGGCAGCAAGCGATAGACGGTTTCTCCGTTCAACCATCCGTTTCCCTGGATGAGGCCCACCGCAGTGAGAATGATGAAGAAGGCGGTTATGCCGATGAGCACCAGCCAGTATTGCAGGTTGGCCAGGCGCGGGTGGTAAACGGGACGGCCGGTAATCCGGGGCAGAATGAAATAGATGCCCCCGAGGGCGGTTATGCCCGAAAAACCCAGGACGCCCATGTGGGCGTGCGCCACCACCCAGTTGTTGAAATGAGTCAGGCGCTGCACCTGGGGAAGCGACTGCAGCGGGCCCTGCAGGCAGGTGAGCAGGTACCAGACCGAGCCGGCAAAAACAAACTTCCCCCCCAGATCGGTGTGGATGGTCCCCAGGCGGCCCTTCATGGTAAGCCACATGTTGATGAGAACGGTCAGCACCGGTATGAGCATGCCGATGCTTCCGGTCACGGCGATGACCTTCAGCCAGGTCGGGGCGGGAGCCTGGATCAGATGGTGGGTGCCGATGTGGGAATACATTACCAGTATTGACCAGAAACCGACCAGTGAAAGGCTGTGGCTGTAAAGCGGGGCCCGGCTGACAATGGGGATTACATAATAAGCAACGGCAATGGCCAGGGGCGTGAAGAAGAAGCCCAGGATATTATGACCGTAAAACCACGCCAGGATGGCATCGGGCATGCCGGTGATGGATCCGGTTTGAGGGTTCCAGACCGCGTTGCCCAGCAGGTAGTTGAAGAAGGAGAAGATCAGCGCGGCAAAGATATACCAGACCGATACATAGAGAAGGTGCTCCTCCCGGCGCTGCACTGTCCGGAACAGGTTTAGGAAGATAAGGAGAAAAACCAGCAGGATGCCGATGTCGGCCGGCCAGAACAGCTCGGCGTATTCCCGGCTCTGGGTGTGGCCGAGCAGAAGGGCAACCGAACCGGCGAACAGGCTGATGTTCCACAGCCACAGGGAGATACGCCCGAGGGTCTCGCTGAAAAGGGGTGCGCGCACCAGCGCGGGGACAAGGTAGAAGGCGGCGCCGATGAGCGCCGATCCGACAAATCCGAACATCACCAGGTTGGTATGGAACGCACGGATTCGTCCGAACACTATCCACTTGATGTTGGCGAGCAGGTCGGGGGCCACCACCTCCAGGGCGCCGATCAGACCGGCCAGGGTTCCGGCAAGCATCCACACCGATGCGCTTAAGAAAAAACCCTTGGTGGTCGCGTGCGCGTTGCGCAGCGCCGACGCGGTATTGGTCTGCCTTACTGTCATCGATGCTCCCGTCATGTCATGTTTCATAACATTATGATGTACATCACTATCAGCCGTGCTGCGCCGGGCAGGCTGTTGAAAAACGCGCATCTGATCCGTGGCACAGGGGAAGAGGCTTTTGGCGCCACAACAATGTGTTGAGCAGCTTACGGCACGACCCGGAGCCTTACGACTTAAACCGCAGGCAGGTAGCTTTGCAGCGGCTTCGATACCGTCCGGTGCCACGCGGGTCTGTCGGACAAAGATAGAGAGTCGCTGCCATTCTACCGGTACCGGCTCATTGTGTTGTGGCTTAAAAGCCCCTTTCCCTGTGCCACCTATTATTCAGCAAGCGTACCGGTCTGCGCCTGCTTTTTCAACAGCCTGCTAGTAATGACACGACAGCCAGCAGTCAAGCTGGGCCTTGCGCTCATGGTGGCAGCTCACGCAAAAGCCCATCTGGAATGCAATGGGATAGATGCGGTCCATCCGGCTGACCTCGCCGTGGCACGTCACGCAATCAATCTCCTGTTCAAGATGCGCCTCATGATTAAACCTGCTGTAATCGGGCATGTACATGAGCCGGATCCAGGGAACGGGTGTCGCGGTGTCAAAGTGACGGGTAAGCTTCACTATTTGCGGATGCCCGGTGATGACATGGCGGTGGCAGAACAGGCATTTGCTGAGCGGCGGAATGCCGGGATTGGCTGAACGCTCGACGAAGGGATGACAAAAGCGGCAATTGATTTCCTTATCCCCCGCATGCACCCGGTGGCTGAAAAAAATGGGCTGCTGCGGGCCTATCTTCTGGTAGGGGTACACCCGGGTGAGATAGAGCATGACCGTGAGCAGTAGAAGAATGGCAATCAGCCATGCCAGGCCGCTCCGCAGTCGTGCCCGGGATGTGGCGGACGTGATCATAATGCCTGTAAGCTCCCTTAACGCGCATCAAGCGACTTTTGAAAAAGCGGATCCGAAACCGGAAGCAGGGGAACCCATTTCAGAAAAAGCATGACCGTCAGCGCCACGGCGCCGAAAAAGCCGGCGCTGATCAGCGCTTCCGGCAGACCCAGATCCAGGCTCTCTCCTTTGGTGAGAGAGGGCGCTATCAGGAGAAAGCGCTCAAACCACATGCCGATCATAATGGCAGCGCTGAGCAGCAGCATGAACCGGGGACGATGCTTGAGCTTCCGGCTCAGCAGGATGAAAAACGGCATGACGAAACAGGCAATCAGCACGGACCAGGCCAGGGTAACCCACGGGGCGTGGTTCACCCGGAGAATCACGTACCCGGTCTCGTCGGGAAGATTGCCGAACCAGATGACCAGGAACTGGGAATAGAAGAAGTCTCCGGTGACCAGGCAGAATGCCAGGAGCAGCTTGCCCAGGTCATAAAAATGCCGCGGCCCGATGAACCGGTCCATGCCCATAAAGTTCATTGCCAGGTACGACAGCGCCGCGATCGCGGCGAGGGCGGTATAGAAGCCGCCGATGAAATAATAGGCGCCGAACAGGGTGCTGATCCATTCGGGATCGAGCGACATGATCAAATCAAAGGCCAGCAGGCTCAGTACGACGGCGTAGCTAATGCCCACCAGGGGGGAAAGGACGAGCTGCATCCGCCATCCGCGGGATGCTGCGCCGGAAAGCGAAGGGGCGGGTGAGGGGAAACGCGGGTCGCCTTCCTTCTTCTTCCACGGTTTCCGGGCGTGAAGCTTCATGTCCCCGCGCACCGAGAAGAAAATGAGGGCAAGTGAGACCGCGCCGAGAAGCAGCAGCGAGACACCGTCACGCGCAAAAAGAAACGGCACACTGAGCCAGCCTTCCTTTCCTTCAGCCGGCGCGTGAATCCAGGAAAACAATATCTCCCGTCCTCCGTAGATCGGCCAGAAGAGAAGGAAGAGGACGGGGATAAAGGCGCCCGGGGCCTCGGCAAAGCGCTTCAGCGGCCGCGCCCAGTGAGCGTTGGTCATGTTGATGACCGCAACAAACAGGACCGAACCGAACACCGTGCCGGTCCAGAAGACGAAATTGACCAGGTAGGCCTGCCAGCACCGCAGCGCCCGGGGCCCGGAGATGCCGGTCACAAAGGCCCAGGCGCCGGCGAGCACCAGCGCGCCGAATATCACCGCCGGCAGGCGCTGGCTTCCCCGCAGGCCCGCGGCCTCAAGGCCTCTCTCATCAAGATCAGCGCTGTTCATGCAGTTCCTCGGCGCCGGCGCCCATGAGCAGGCCGGCCGCCTCATCGCGTCTTTCGGAATCGCAGCGTATGACCACGCCGAATTTGTCCAGGGTAAAACGGCGGTCGTAGTGGTCCGGGATGGCCAGCCGGGGCAGCCTGGCGGCAAGCAGCATGCCGGTCACGGTGCATAAGACCCCGAGCAGAATGGTAAACTCAAAAGCCACCACCACGAAGGGGATCCATGCGACCACCGGCCTCCCTCCGGGAATGAGGTGCCACTGCACCGCGGCGTATACCGCCAGGCTGAATCCGCTTATGCCTCCGGCGATGCCACCCAGCAGGGTGAAGAGGCGCACGCGGCTCGGTTTTAATTGCAGCGCCCTGCTCAGTTCATGGTGCGGCGCCGGCGAATAGACCGTGACCGGCTCAAGCCGGGCTTGCTTGAGCGCCTTCACCGCGGCGAGCACTGCATCCACATGGGAAAATATGGCGGTGATGGTTGTTGGCTGATGCATGACGCCCTCGTTATCCGCTTCGGCCGTCCGCAGCGACCGGCCTATGCATTTCCCCGCCTTCACTCTGTGACGGCGTCTGAAGGCCCTCTTTAATCTCGGTTACAGAGATTGACGGCAGAAATCGCACAAACAGCAGAAACAAAAACAGGAAAAAGCAGAATGAACCCGCCAGAATGCACAGCTCGAGCAGATTGGGCGTATACAGCCCCCAGGCGTAAGGTATGTATTCATGCGCCGTGGAACTCACGATGATCACGTACCGCTCGCAGTACATGCCGATGTTGATAAGAATGGCGATGGTAAAAAGGGTTTTAAGATTGGTCCTGACTTTCTTGAAGAAGAATGCAAGGGGGATGACGGAGTTGCACATGACCATGATCCAGAAATAAGGGGCGTAATGGCCGACCGCCCGCCAGATGAAGGTGTCCCTTTCCACCATGTTCCCGCTGTACCAGGCCATGAAATATTCAACCAGGTAGGAGTATCCCACGATCAGTCCGGTTAAAATGATCACCTTGGCAATGTTTTCCAGGATGCGCATGGTTATGATTGATTCGAATTTAAAAACACGGCGCAGGGGAATCACCAGGGTCAGCACCATGGCCAGGCCGGAATGGATCGCGCCCGACACGAAATAGGGGGCGAAGATGGTGCTGTGCCAGCCGGGCACGATGGAAAGCGCGAAGTCCCATGAGACCACGCTGTGCACCGAAACAACCAGCGGCGTGGCCAGGGCGGCAAACAAAAGGTAGGCCATTCCGTAATGATGCCATTGCCGGTGACTCCCGGTCCATCCCAGGGAAAAGAGCCCGTACAGTTTGCCGCGCCTCCCCGGCAGATGGTCCCGCAGCATGGCCAGGTCGGGGATGAGCCCGGTGTACCAGAACAGGACGCTGACAATGAGATAGGTGCTTACCGCCATCACGTCAAAGACCAGAGGTGACTGGAAGTTGGGCCAAAGGTTGCGCTGATTGGGGTAGGGCAGAATCCAGTACACCACCCACACCCGGCCCAGATGGATGAAGGGAAAGAGCCCCGCGGTGGCGACGGCAAAAACGGTCATGGCCTCGGCGCTGCGGGCAATGGCGGTGCGCCAGGAAGCGCGAAAGAGATAGAGTATGGCTGAAATGAGCGTGCCGGAGTGGGCGATGCCGACCCAGAAAACAAAGTTAACCAGATAGGTTCCCCAGACCACCGGGTGCATCAGACCGGCCACGCCCTGGCCTCTCGCAATGATCAGCGCCCAGCAGAATCCGCCGAGCATGATCCCCGCGGCACATACCAGCAGCAGCAGAGAGTAACCCATCCCCCGGGGGGAAAGGGAGGAAAGAACCCGTTCATTGATATCCCGGTAGCTCAGTTCTTTCATAGCGGCGCGCCCATGGTCGTTCGGAGCACCTTTTTCAAATAGATCACCGCGGGCTTGGTGCGGAGATGTTCCAGCACCTGATAAGCCCTAACATCCCGGATTAATTGTGAAACCCTGCTCTGCGGATCCTTCAGATTGCCGAAGATAAGCGCATCGGTCGGGCAGGTCTGCGCGCAAGCCGGCACAATCTCGCCGTCCGCCACCTCCCGGGATTCATGCCGCGCCCGGTTTTTTACCTCCACGATCCGCTGAATGCAGAACGAGCATTTCTCCATGACGCCCTTATCCCTCACCGTCACATCGGGATTGTACTGCCAGTTCAGCGGTTCCGGCCGGGGGAAGCTCAGCCAGTTGAACCGGCGCACCTTGTAGGGGCAGTTCTGGGAGCAGAACTGGGTGCCGATACAGCGGTTGTACACCTGGTTATTCAGACCATCCGCCCCGTGATGGGGCGCGGAAACCGGGCATACCGGCTCGCAGGGGGCATAATCGCACTGCTGGCAGAACATGGGAATGAAGCGCACCCCGGGGTTGTCGTCCTCAAAATAGCGCTCTATTCGGATCCAGAACATTTCCCGTCCCCGCGCCACCTCCTCCTTCCCCGCGATGATGATGTTGTTTTCCGCGTTGCAGGCCACCAGGCAGGCGCCGCAGCCGATGCAGCGATCAAGATCAACCACCATCCCCCAGCGGTATCCGGGGTGCGGGTGGGGCGGGTAGAAATCCCGTTCCGGATCATACCCTTCAGGCAGCGGCAGGTGCAGACGGGGCCGGCGGCCGGACTGCGTGTCATCCCGGTACTGATCGAGTGAGATGGAGCGGGCAATGGCGCGATCATATTGCCGGGCGCTGCCGGCGGTGGCGGCAAGCGCAATGCGCTCACCGGTCTTTTCCAGGGTCACCCTCGAAAGCGACCACACCATGCCGCCCGAGCGCGCATCGGGTGCGGGAGGGAGTATCTGCGCCGGATTGGCCGGCCGGCCCCGGGCATAGCGGCCTGAGGCGCTGTGGCCCTGCCCGATGGGCATGGCCAGGGTGCCGGCCGGCACGCCGTGGTAGGGAAAAGCCGGGATGGTGAGTGAACCATGGGAGGAGGAGATCCGCAGCACGTCGCCCGCAGCAATGCCTAGGCGCCGCGCTTGCTTGGCATTGATTTCCACCCATCCGTCCCAGCAAAGCTTGGTCAGTGGATCGGGCAGTTCCTGCAACCACGGACGGCTTGCCCCCCGGCCGTCAAAGAATTGGATGGTGGGGTAGGCAACAAAGTGATAGAGGTTGTCCTCCCCGACCCCAAAGGCTGGTTTGGGGAATCTGTATTCAGCGGGCGCCCGGTGGAGGCTTGAGTCTGCGCGTCCCCCGGTTTCCCATTGGCCGCCGGTTGTGAGTGAGGTGTGCCAGAACGCCTTCATCTCGTCCCGGTTCCGGCGCTGCCGGGGAAGCCTTCCCGCCCAGGAAGCCTGAAGGAGATGAAGGAAATCAGCCCAGGGAAATACCTGCGGCCCTGCATGCTTTTTCCCGACGGCAATCAGCACGTCGCCCAGGTGGCGGGTATTGAAAACCGGTCCCATGACCGGCTGCATAAGGCCGGTGACCTGCGTGCGCGGAGCATAGTCGCCCCACGATTCAAGCGGCGTGTGCACCGGCAGGATAAGGTGTGCCCGCTCGCTGGTTTCATCGGGCATGCTCGAGAAACTGACGACAAAGGGAACGGCGGCCATACTCCTGTCGAACTCCATGGCGGCGGGAAGGGAGAAGAGGGGATTGGCGTCGTGAATGAGCAGCATGTCCACTTCGCCGCCCCGGCATTGCCCGGCCAGAAGCTGCATCTCGGCGGCGGGCGCTGCATCGGATAAGGCGGCGGCGTTGCTGAAATCCATGGTCTGTTGCGATCCCTGTTTGATCAGGCTGAGGAGGTCCGCAGCAACCGCCGTTTCAACCGGCTGCTCTCCTGAAAAACAGCCGGCGATCGCGAGGGGGCTTCTCGCCTGCACGAAGGCGCGGGCGAGTTCGGTGATGATTGCTTCCTTCACCCCGGTCATTTTTTCGATGGCCCGGCGCGTCCAGGGCTGTACCGCGGCCTTAAGCCGTTCCATCTGCGGAGCGGACAGTCCGCTTAACACCGTGTCCTCCAGGGCAAGTCGGAGCATGCCCAGGGCGATGGCGTATTCCTGGCCGGGCCGGACACAGATCCAGCGGTCGGCGCCGGCGGCGGTGAGTGAAAGGCGCGGCCCCACGTAATAGAAGCGATGATCGCCCTGCCGGGAGGTGCTGCGGAAGGCGGCATACTGGCGGGCGTACTCAACCGGCGACAGCCAGGTTTCCAGGAAATCCGCGCCGAATGAAATGATCAGGTCGGACTCATCGATGGCATAGGAAGGGATGCGGTTGTGTCCGAAAACCACCTGGTGGGCGGTGCGCAGCGGCTCGTAGGCAAACGGTTCGTAGAGAATGTGACGGCGGGAACCGGCGGCGGCAAGAAATCTTCTCACCAGGTCCCGCATCGCTCCGGTGATAAGTCCGGTTACAAAAACGGCCCGGTCCTCTTTCCCCCGCGCCGCAAGTTCATTCAGCTTGCGGACAAGCACCTGTTCCGCCCGGTCCCAGCTGACCGGTTCTAACCGCCCCTCGCTGTTTCTGAGCAGCGGCTCCCGGAAACGGTCGGGGTGATACAGGCCCTGGAGCGATGCCTGCCCCCTGGCGCAGAGCTTTCCCCGGTTTACCGGATGCAGGGGGTTTCCTTCAAGCTTGATGACGCGACCGTCGCGGTTCTTGGCGAGGATGCCGCATCCGGCGGGACATTCCCTGCAGGTGGATGCGTACCAGACTGCGGTGCCTGGAACAATGTCATCGGGCGGGATAAGGTGAGGGATGATCGTGCGGACCGGTTCGGCCGAACAGGCGGTGAGCGCGGTTGTGCCGGCGATGCCCATAATTTTCAGAAAGTTCCTGCGATTTACCTTTGCCATGACAATCACGATGGGAATTGGTCTTGTGAAAAGTATAGGCAATGCAAAATATTATTTCAACCGGTCCAGGCAAGAAATGCGGCCGCATCGGGCTTGAAGCCTCCTCCATGCGCGCTTCTGTGCGCGGCGAGGCCGCGTCAGAACCTGCATGCCCTTCCTTGTTATGTTCCCATGGCCGGTACGCTCAGGATGAATGCATGACCGTATGGTTCATGCTAACGGCTCTTGATTTTTCCTCAAGCCGGATGACTGCCGCTGACCGGCTCTGCGCAAAAGCGCTTGACATTGTTTGCAACGCGCACGTATGATTATGCTATAGATGGTACACCAATCAAGGGGGGCTCTTGACCCGGACTTCCTCCGCCAACCGGCCTGCTCTTCGGAACCTCAAACTCTTCCTTGCACTTTCCAGGATAAACCATGTCCTGCTGGATATGGCCGCTCCCGCGCTTGCCGCGCTGCTCTGCCTGGGGCGGCTGCCTTCCGCCGAAATTATAGCGCTGGGCCTGGTTACCGCCTTTGCCGGCTACACGGCAGTCTATGCCCTGAACGACCTGGTGGACAGCCGGGTCGACCGTGAGAAGCTGCGCTTCCTTGATGGCGACGGCTCATCGTACGATCTTGACGCGGTCTATGTCCGCCATCCGCTTGCCAGGGGATTGCTCAGCCATACCGCAGGCATGCTGTGGGTGGGCGGCTGGTCGCTGGTGGCGCTTGCCGGGGCATACCTGCTGCATCCCGCCTGCGCCCTCATTTTTCTCGCGGGCGCGCTGCTGGAGATCGCTTACTGCCTGCTGCTCAAGATCAGCTACCTGCGCATTATCGTGAGCGGAGTGGTCAAATCGGCAGGCGCCATGGCGGCGGTTTTTGCGGTTGATCCCCATCCCGATCTTTTCTTCATGCTGCCGGTGTTCGGCTTGTTTTTTTTCTGGGAGATCGGCGGGCAGAACATTCCCAATGACTGGTCGGACATGAATTCCGACCGAATGATGGGGGCGAAAACGGTTCCGGTGCTGCTCGGTCTTCCCGTCGCCGGCGTTGCGGTGGTGGGATCCAATGGGCTCGCCATCGTCTCCGGCGTCATGGCCGGCCGCATTGCTCCGGCATTGCACGATGCCGTATATGCTGCGGGCGCGATTCTTGCCGGGGTGGTTCTGTTGATCATTCCATCCCTCCGTCTCTGCCTGAGCCGGGAAGTCCGCCATGCCGCGGAACTTTTTAACCGGGCCAGCTTCTATCCGTTGCTGCTGTGCATGCTGGCGCTGCTGGGTCTGATGATGGGATGAGATGAAGAAAGGGGAAACTATGAAAGAGTATGACCGGAAGACCTTGCAACAATCAGACGGCAAGCAGGGGCAGGGAACGTATATAGCGCACGGAGGCAGGGTCATCGATGTGTCGAACAGCCCGCTCTGGCATGGCGGGCTGCATATGAACCGCCACCAGGCGGGGAGGGACCTTACCCGGGATATTCAGGCGGCGCCCCACGGCCTTGAAGTGCTTGATCGCTATCCCCAGGTCGGCGTGCTTGCCGTTGATGAACCCGCGCAGCGCCCCATGCCGCCGCTGCTGGCCCGGCTGCTTGCCCGCTTTCCCGTATTGAAGCGGCACCCGCACCCCATGATGGTCCATTTCCCCATCGCATTTCCGGTGTCGGCGGTGTTCTTTACCCTGATCTTTCTTGCCACCGGGGCCCGGTCCTTTGAGGTCACCGCCCTGCACTGCGTGGGGGGCGGGATTCTGTTTGTGCCGGTGGGCATGGCGACCGGCTGGTTCACCTGGTGGCTCAATTATTTCAAAAAGCCGCTCCGGGCGGTTTCCATTAAAATACGATGTTCCTTTCTGCTGTTCTTCATGCTGGCGGGAGCGCTCCTGTGGCGGATGATCATGCCGGACATTCTGGTTTCCCGGGGGCCATTGAGCCTGCTGTACCTCCTGCTCATATGTGCCGCGCTGCCGGTGGTGGCGGTTATCGGATGGTTCGGGGCCTCGCTTACCTTCCCCCTCGAGCGGGACTGATGTCAGTGGCGATCCGGGTGAGAAGTATAATGGCAGCGCGAGAAGCATGAAGCGGCATAAGACCTTGTTTCATTAGAAAATATAAGCGGAAGCGGTTATTGCTTTTTTCATGGTTTGGATTGGCGCCGTCATTTCGAACGAAGGTGAGAAATCTTATAAGATTTCTCAGTTGCACATGCTCCTTCGAAATGACAAAAAAATACGACCCTCGTATTTTGCCGTGTACTCATTTTACACACCCTGCCTTGATGCAAACTCCCAGAATACCCACCCCCTTCAATTCAATTGAATGTCTGACGGTGAAACCGGCCTGCTTGAGGGCCGCCTTCAAGTCGTGGCTGTAAAAGCGGTCCCGGCGCGGATGCAGTAAAATGTGCCGAGTGATGCAATTCTGGTAGAGCGCGGGATACAGTTCTTCAAAATAATACATGCCCCCTCGCTTCAGCACCCTGCGAATTTCCGCAAGTGCGGCTCTCCAGTCCTCCAGATGGTGCAGGATCCCGAAACCGAAGACTGCGTCCAGCGTGCCGCCGCCGAACGCCAGTCGCTCCGCATCCACCAGGGAAAAGGTGATGTTTTTTTTCAGCGAGTCCGGCAGCTGCACAGGTGTCCGGCCAAGCATGTCCCGGTCAATATCAGTGACATGAATGACGGCTGGATGGAAGATGTTACGGATGAGTTGTGCGCCCGCACCCCGCCCGCAGCCTATTTCAAGAACATGCGCACCCGGCGGCAGCGGCGCCGCATGCATCATCCATCCGATCTCCAGCCGCTGCTGCAGGATGCGCAGTGGATTATTGACGGCCAGCCGTTCAGCCCAGTTGAGTTTCACGAGCACCTTCCCTTGCAGGTCCCCTTATGGCCGGTTGGATCCGGTACTGGCCCGCCGATCCGGGGCATGCAATGGATGGCGTGCACATGAGGTCGAACTGCTTGTCGGCCGGGGCGGCTTGTTCCGCATCCCGTGTGGCCTCACTTAGAATGGCATTCCCGCTTCAGCAAACAAAGGGGCAAGGTGCTGAAGGCTTTCCCGGCCGGCCGCTTCAGGCATGTGCACATAGGGGTAGAGCTCGAGGCTTATGTGGCCGGGGTAGCCGGCGCTCTTTATGGAGTGGAGGATTTCCCGGAAATCAATGCTTCCCGTGCCGGGGATGAGGTGGTTGTGGGATCTGTCGTGCGCGATGTCTTCCAGGTGGACGTGACCGATCCAGCGGAAGAGATCTTCAAAGGCCCTCGCCGGATTCTCCCCCGCGCAATAGAAATGGCCGATGTCGAAGTTTAATCCCACCGCGGCTGAAGCGATCGGGCCGATGAACTCGCGAAAGTGGCGGCTGTTTTCCAGAAGCAGGGCGGGTTCGGGTTCAATCAGAATGGTTACCCGTGACGATTCCGCTTCGGGGATGACCTGCTCCAGTCCCCGGTAAAACAGGGTCATGGCCTTCTTCCGTGACATGCTGTGCAGCGGTCCGCCGGGCGGCACCGAAATGTTCCTGCAACCCAGGCGGGCGGCCATGCGCAAACAGGTCAGGGTATGGTTGATGCGGATCCGCCGTCGTTCCTCCTCCGGTTCGATCCAGGAGGGGAGGTATGTATCTCCCACCGCAAACAGGGTAAAGCTGTTGAGGTTGGTAATGGTAAGTGAATGCCGGTTGATAAGCGTTGCCAGGCGGTCAAGCGCCGGTTCATCGAAATCCGGGGGGTAGAGGTGGGGCCGGTCACACATGAGTTCGACGCCCTTAAATCCCAAACCGGCGATCATGCGTATGGCATCGTCGATCGAATAGCGTGTAAAGGCATTACTGCTGTATCCGAATATCATCGTCAATCCTGAGTGCTACGGCTATCCGGCGGATGGCAAGCAACCTTTCCGGAACCATGGTGCGACATGGCCCGATGCTGCCGCTGGCGCTCTGCATGGCCTTCAGTTAGAAAGATCTTTTTTTTCATCCGTACCGCCTTTCTACTGTGGTTTATTCCAGAAAATACTATGTCTATAAAGGCGATTATAGGATTTTGACCCCATTTACTTGCTTATCAGAAATACATATATTTGTAAACAAGGTACCACCCCCCGGCTCAATCGCCGCAAAGGAGGATGCAATGCAAGGGAATAAGAACGTCATCGAGAAACTGAACGATCTGCTCGCCGATGAACTCACTGCCATCAACCAGTATATGGTGCATGCCGGGATGTGTGACAATTGGAAGTATGAACGACTCCACACGGTCATCGAAAAAAGGGCGATTGCGGAAATGAAACATGCAGAGAAAATAATTGACAGAATTCTTTTCCTGGAAGGAAAGCCAACCGTCAGCCGGCTGAATAAAATTAACATCGGCGCGGATATTGAAATGCAGCATCGAAATGACCGGGCGGCGGAGGAACATGCCATTACGTCATATAATACGGTTATTCGCCTCGCTGCGGAGGTTGATGACAATGGTACCAGAGAAATGCTGGAATCAATACTTACCGAGGAAGAGGAGCATATCGATTGGGTCGAGGCCCAACTCGACCAGATAACCCACATGGGGATGCAAAGTTACCTTGTGGAACAGACTCATTATGTTGAGTGAGTTGCGCTGAAATATCACTTCTCTCAGGTGCTGCCATGGCGACGGTAAAAAAAACTGCGATGAAGGACCGTTTTGAAATATGCCCCGGCTGCGGCTATGAAAACGGGTTTCACATAATCCTGATCCATCCATCGACAACCCGCGCTGCGTCGATGAAATTTCAGCTGAAGTGTCCGAGCTGCGCAGCCACCTATGATTTCAACCTGTACAGCATGGTCAAAAAACAGCGGGGTAGTTGAATTGGCATGCCGCAATTACGACAGGATCCCACAACCAAAGAATGGGTTATCATTGCCTCGGAGCGTTCACGCAGACCGCACGATTTCATAAAGCAGACATCCGCGTCTGCGCGGGTTCCCTACAAGGAAGACTGCCCCTTCTGTCAGGGCAATGAGCATCTCACCCCGCATGAGACGCTGGCCTATCGAAAGAATGGCCTTGCGGATCAGGCAGGCTGGTGGGTCAGGGTCATTCCCAATAAATTTCCTGCGCTTTCCCCGGAGGGAAGCGTGGTGAGAGAGGACAAGGGATTTTTCAGGCTGATGGATGGAGTGGGCGTCCATGAAGTGGTGATCGAGAGCCCCTTCCATGACCGGATTCTTCCCCTGATGGAGGATAATCAGGTGGAGGAGATCCTGCTTGCCTACCGGGAACGATACCTTGCGGTTCGGGAGGATGCCAGGATCAAACTAATCATCATCTTCAAGAACCATGGTGAGGCTGCCGGAACATCCCTGGATCATGCCCATTCCCAGCTGGTAGGCACTGCGGTCGTCCCATCCACCATCCGCAAGAAATTGGAGGAGGCGACTCGATATTACGATGACCACGGGAGGTGCGTCTATTGCGATTTGATTCAGGAGGAGCTTGCTTCCGGGGAGAGGATCGTCATGGATACCGAACGATTTGTTGTCCTCCAGCCATTTGCTTCCCGGTTTCCCTTCGAAAGCTGGATCATTCCCAAAACCCATCAGGCCTCTTTCGGTTTAATTTCCATTGATGATTCAAAAATATTTGCCAAGATCTTAAAGACCACCCTGTTGAAACTCCATTACAAACTGAACGATCCGGATTATAATTATATATTTCATACCGCCCCGATTAAGGATGAGCAGGATGATTACTATCATTGGCATCTGCAGATCATACCCCGTCTGACCACCCTTGCCGGATTTGAAATGGGATCCGGCATCTATATTAGTCGATCCTGAAAAACCTCATATTGCAGCTTTGTTGAGACGAACCTGAGGT